>ENA-ORXU01000653-ORXU01000653.1-marine-metagenome-genome-assembly--contig:-NODE-653-length-36837-cov-4.625898_pt1 | contig 36837 bp, 36 predicted proteins | sample MGYA00237869_ERZ511484 | MGnify/ENA metagenome assembly ERZ511484 | reverse complement strand
CAGCTTGCATTTGTTTGATAGGTATCATATTAAATTCTTTACAGGTAAGTGTCACCAACTGCCAAAAAATACCCATCAGAACGCAAAATTTTTTACTTTTTTGATTCACTTGGTTTTACTAACCATCGAATCGCTGAGCATCAGTGATTTGAGAAAAATGGAAAGATCGACAAAAGAGCCATTTTTGGTTTGGTGACTTTGCGGAGGCGACTCATCAATGAAACAAATTTAGGGATGGACTAAAAGGAATGAACGAAATAAACCTAATGTAGCAGTCTACACCGAACAGTATATTTTACAATACCTTCGCGACTGTTTGTAGTATCATGAAGACTATCTGGAATATCGTTTCAATCATCAGCCATCCGTTACTCATCGTAACTTATGGAATGATATTGCTCATGCTAGCCAACCCGTATCTGTTTGGGTCAGCATCATTGTCGGGCAAACTACCTTTTTTGGCTATCGTATTTTTTTCCACATTTATTATTCCAGCTTTGGCGGTAGCTATGATGAAAGTGCTAAATATGGTCCAATCGTTCCAACTTGAAACGCGCCGAGAACGTGTGGGGCCATTATTTGCGACATGCGTATTATACGCAGCATTTTATTTTAACGTGGCACAGTCGGACACGATGCCGGAAGAATTTGCTTCGTTTTTATTTGGTGCGATGGTCAGTTTATTTATGTGCCTATTTATTAATTCATTTTATAAAATAAGCCTACATGCAGTCGGGATTTTTGGGTTGGTGATGGGGTTATTTATTTTTTATTTTACGGGCGCTGCAAATTCGATGTCAATAGCTGTCGGTGATCAAACCATTTCCATTTCTTTTGTATTAATTCCTTTATTCGCGTTACTCTTGGCAGGTGTCGTCAGTGCTGCACGTATGCATTTGAAGGCTCATTCTCTCGATGAAATATTAGCTGGATGGCTAGTGGGCGTTGCTGGACAAGTGTTGGCCGTATTATGGTAATGCTATTGCCTATTTTTTAAGATCGACACACCTATATGAATAAGGTGATACGGAAAGTCCTCCGGCAACGACGGTTTTAACTCGCGGATGTTTTCAGGTTTTTCATTTGACTCCCATACTTTTTTTATCATAGCCAATTGCTCGGCTGTAATATATTTGGAAAGATCGACAGCTTCTCCTTTATCAAATAGTTTTGCCAAATGTGTATAAATGGTTGCTATACTTAGTTCTCTATTTTTGGCTATATCTTCTACAGACTTCCCGTCTTGGTATAATTTAAAAGTTTCATAATATGTCTGCCCTCGCACTTTTTTAAGGTGGGTTTGATTATCTACATAATTTTGAACCAACACTAATATTTCATCGCCATACTTTTCAACTTTAATCTCACCAAAACCATGCAGGCTGAGTAAGTCGCTTTTTAATGTTGGGATGGTCGATGCAAGTGCTTCTAGGCTGCTATCATGAAATATCGTGTAAGGAGGAATTCCGAGCAGACGGGCTTTTTGCAATCTCCAAGCCTTCAACTTGTCCATAAGATCTTGCTTGAAATCTTCTGTCTTAGTGCGTTTTTTGAATCGAGGAAGTTTCTTTTTCTCAAATGTTCCTGCTTCCGTAAGTTCGACAGGCTTTTTCCCTTTTAGCACATCGGTTGATAAAGGCGTCGTCTTCAATGAAAAACTATCGGCATAATCCATCCGAATAATGCCTTGATTGAGCAGCTGATTCAAATATGAACGCCACTGGATAGATGACAAATCTTTTCCAGAGCCGTAGGTTTTAATCATATGTAGATTGCGTCGTACAACCTCGGAACGCCTCGATCCACGCAGTACATCAATGAGTAAGGCAAGCCCGACTTCCTCATTACTCCGCAACATGGCAGAAAGCGCTTTTTGTGCGAGTACCGTACCGTCGAACTTAACCGGTGGATTTAAACAATTATCGCAGTGGCCGCAATCTTCTGTGCGATATTCATCAAAATAATTTAAAATAACATTTGTCCGACAGTCTCCCGTGGAACCAAACTCGCGCATACGTTCTAATTTCGACTTTTGAATATTTTTAAATAATTCTTCAGCCTCACTGTCTTCGATAAAATTTTGGAGTTTTAAAAAATCACCCCAACCAGAAAATAATAATGAATTTGCAGGCAGTCCATCACGTCCAGCACGACCAATTTCTTGATAAAAGCCTTCAATATTTTTCGGCATGTTGTAATGAATAATCCAGCGGATATTCGATTTATCAATACCCATTCCAAATGCTATTGTTGCGCAAATAATCGGGACATCATCATTCTGAAATTTTTTCTGAACGTCGTTGCGTTGATCGGCGGTCATGCCGGCGTGGTAATAACCCGTTTTATATCCGTCATTATTTAATTTGCTGGAAATGTTTTCGGTACTCTTTCGGCTGAGGCAATAAATGATTCCAGCAGTATCTTTTCGCTCTGACAAAAACTGTATAATTTGCTCGTAACGTCTCGTGCCCTCCCGCGATTCGATAAAAATGTTTTCGCGTTCAAAACTGCCCACATGATGATGCGGCTCTTTTAATTTCAGTTGTTCGATAATATCCTCTTGGGTAGACCGATCGGCTGTGGCCGTTAATGCCATGAAAGTCGCCTTAGGAAAAGATTCGCGCAAGATTGCCAACTTTGTGTATTCCGGCCTAAAATCATTACCCCATATCGACACACAATGTGCCTCATCGATCGCAATATATCGCACCGTATACCCTGTGATGTATGAGAGAAATGATGGCGACATCAGTTTTTCAGGGCTTACATACAACAGTTTTAAGGTGCCGTCCTGAAGTTTAGAGTGAATCACATATTTTTCATCTTCGCCGATGTGGCTGTGTATCGCGTGCGCTTCGACGCCTGATTGCTGAAGTGCCTGAACTTGATCATTCATCAAAGCAATCAGCGGTGAAATCACCAACGTCAAACCATCCGAACAAAGTGCCGGCACCTGAAAGCAAAGTGACTTACCTCCACCCGTTGGTAAAATGACCAGCGCGTCATGACCATCCATGGCTGACTGGATCACCTTCTCCTGAAGGGGCTTGAAGGTGTCGTACCCAAATACTGATTTGAGACAGGCAGCCGGCGATTCAAATTGAACTGGCTTCATCGCGATATCGTTTTCCATAACACAAGTTTAATGTAAATCAAATTTCATTGACAATCGTCATCGCAACCGAGAATTTTCGATTTCAATGAAATATCTAAAATGGTAAGTGTCTGGACGCTCCATTTTATACACATCGATTCACATTTTTTTCTGATTTTTTTTCATCGAAGCAGTTTTTTCATCGAATATGAGCCATCTGCAAAACTGTACATTTGTTTTTGATTAAATAATCGTCATGACAGATAGAAAACAAGCGGCCCAAACGACAATTTCAAAAGCTGTTTTTCCCAACACCACAAACCACTACGACACATTGTTCGGTGGTGAGGCGCTAAAAACAATGGATGAAGTGGCGTTCATTTGCGCTACCCGATATGCTAAAAAACGCATGGTGACCATTTCATCGGACAAGGTAGATTTCACTCATCCTATTCCATCTGGGACGATCGCAGATTTTATAGCCAACGTTATACATGTTGGCAATACGTCATTACGGATACAAGTTGAAATCTATCTTGAAGAAATGTACAGCGATAAACGTTACAAAGCCATCGAAGGGGTGTTTACCTTTGTGGCGATTGATGAAGACCGCAAACCTATTCCTGTTCATTAATTATGAGGTGCATGTTTCGCGGCCTACATATTTTGGCGGATCGACCTCAATAATAGAGATACACAGTGCGAAATAGCTTTCTCGTAAATATCATGTTGCTGATTCTAGTGAATGTGCTGATCAAGCCAGCGTATATCTTTTTGATCGAGATACCTGTGCAGAATCATGTTGGGAATGAATCTTACGGGCTATACTTTGCATTTTTAAATCTCGCATATATTTTTCAGTTGTTTTCCGATCTCGGATTGCAGAACTATACGTACACAGAACTCCCGCGAAATAAATCGAGGCTTGATGAAATCACGTCCAATATCTTGGCGACACGCGGATTGCTAGCCTTGCTTTTCCTCGCCGTATTGTCTGTGGCTGGAGCACTTCTAGGTTATTGGGAAGCAGACGCCAAATTGTTTGCTTTAGTCATGGTCAACGTCCTTTTAGTGAGTACGATAGGCTATATACGCGCCAATATTGCTGGCCTTGGCATGTACTTCAATGATAGTCTCTATTCTGTCGTTGATAAAATTGTCATGCTGATCACACTGTCGATCATGTTATACGTGATGGACAGAGGCTCGTTTACAATATATTCGTTCGTACTTGCACAGACATTTTCTTTTGGCTGTGCCATTTTGATTGGTTTTTTGTTGATGCGGCGGCGACTTCGATGGATACCACCGATTTGGTCTTCGATGAAAAATTTGTCCAAGCAAGCACTTCCATTCGGCATTCTAATCGCACTGATGTTTCTGTATACGCGCATCGATGCCATTATGATAGAAAAAATGCTTCAGGATGGCCCATACGAGGCTGGTTTATATGCCAGTGCATATCGGCTCTACGACGCCGTCGCCATGATTTCATTTTTATTTGCGACGTTGTTGCTACCGATGTTTTCCGAAATGGATGACAACATGGATGGAAGACAGCGCCTTTACTATGGCAGTCTGAGTATGATCTTTGGTGTTTCTGTCCTCATCGCCATACCAATTATAGTATGTCGGGTTTGGATCATGGAATCTCTCTATCCGACCGCCAATGCTGACTCTATCGGTGCTTTGGCCATTCTGATGGTTGCCTTCATATTTAAAGGCAGCTTATTCGTTACTAGCTCATTACTGACTTCGTTGCGCCGGTTTCGAGTGTTAAATATCTTATTCATCTTGAGTATCGCGCTTAATTTTATCACCAACTATGTATTGATTCCTACCCATGGTATCGTCGGTGCTTCTGTTGCGACCTTAGCGGCACAATTTTTTCTGGCACTTGGATGTATTTATTTGGTTCATCGAGAGGTTTCGCTTTCTGTTCGCTTACTCATTTATATCAGGATTCTGGGCTTTGGTATATCCGTTTCGGTTATATTTTACGCGCTTGAGCACTATTTGATCATATCCGACCATCTTTGGTGGGTGATCGGCTTGACAGCGGCTATGGGACTCACGTTTGTTTTGATGAACTATAGGCTTCTTGCCCAACTTTCAAACCGACTTCATCGTCATTGAGGACGGGTACACGCATTATTTCTACTTTTGTGCCCTTTAATGGAAAAACGAATGACGAATACAACAATTCGGGACATAGTAGACATGCTGTGGAGCAAACGATGGTCGATCATCAAGTTCTGTGCAATCGTCTTTATCGGAGCGGCTATTATAAGTCTGTTCCTACCCAATAAATTTAAGGCGACAACCGTGTTCTATGCGGCAAGCGATGACTTGAGCAGACCGGAAGTGATGTTTGGTGTCTCCAAAGAACGATCCTATTACTATGGAGGTAATAATGAACGTGATCGAATCCTTAGTGTGAGCAAGTCGGGCATGCTCATTGAGAAATTGCTGGAAAAGCACGACTTATTTGCGCATTACGACATTAAACCAGATGAAGAATTAGGTCGATTAAAACTATCTAAAAAGTTTAGAAAAAATTTCGAAGTCATCAAAAACGAACTCGACGCTCTTGAACTTTCATTTATCGATGAAGACAGAGAATTTGCGGCATTGATTGCGAATGATGCCCGCAACATTTTAAATCAACAAGTTTCGAACATCATTAAATCGAGTCAGGATAATTTTATTACATCACTCGATCAAAAGATTACTGAATCAAAAGATAAAATTGCTTTGGTCAGCGATAGTATCCAGCAAATCAGAAAAGAATTTGGATTTTACGATTCGCAGAATCAAATTGCACAGATTACAGAATTATTAGTCAATAGTAAAAACAAACTAGAATCCGAACGCGCTCGTCTTGATTCATATAAGAAAATGAGAAATGTACGGCGAGATACGATAAACAATATCGAAGCTCGCATAACAGGACTTCGAAATCAAATTCAGTCTATAGAAAATCCAGATTCTATGAGTGCCGCTGGATTGGACGTCGAATCATTGACGACTATTCTACCGATATTGCAAATGTATGAAGGGCGATATTATACACTCCGTGGTGAAGTAGGTCGTGATGAGGTGAATTTGAGTATGCTCCATTTAGCCAAGAACGCTAGCACACCAGCGATACATGTCATTGAGCCTGCGGCGGTGCCTTTATTGAAATTTAAACCACGACGATCAATACTCGTATTGGGTGTCACGTTGGCGGCATTTTTATTTTATGTGTTGGGCCTTATATTAATTGAGGGGTACAAACGGATGGATGTTTCTTCATGAAAAAAGCACTAAAAAAAGCCACGCTTTTTTTTTCGGTTGAGTCGAATATTTTTATTGGATTTACGGCCATTTTGTTGCTTTGCGCTTGGGCTGCTATTGCTACACAAACTCCTTATCCGCTTGGCATACCTATTTTACTTTTATTAGTTGCCTTTGTTGGTACTGATATTCGTCGAGTTTATTTATTGCTGTTTCTTACTATTCCATTATCGACCGAAGTTTATTTAGGATTCGGGCTCGGAACTGATATACCTACGGAACAATGTATGTGGTTATTGACAGGCATCGGAGTTGTTTTGTTTATTTGGAAATGGTCTAGCATACCAGCTATTTATTTAGTCCATCCAATATCTATGTGTATTTTGGCAATGCTAGCATGGATATTGGTGACTACGGTAAGTTCAGTCAATGTTTTACAATCATTGAAATATTTCCTTGCGCGTTTTTGGTATGTCGTAGCGATGTTTTTTATGACCTTGTACTTTGTGTACTCCAAGGGAGATTTGAATCAAATCTTCAAATTACTTTTTGGTGCGCTTTTTTTTACAGTCGTGACGATTTTGATTCGACACGGCATGGAGGGATTTTCATTTGAAGAGGCTAATTTTGTGCTTAAACCATTTTATCGCAATCACGTCAATTACGCTTGTATGCTTGCTGTATCAATGCCCTATGTCTATTGGTTTGCACGTACGAGAAGTTCAGAGTATAAGCGTCGTGTTATAATGGGCGTTATGCTGATATTGCTTTTCGCACTTTCCGTGACGTATACGCGTGCAGCGATTGGGGCTACGGCTGTGGTGCCCATTTTTTATTTTATCGTTCGTAAAAAATTATTGGTCCATGTAACAGTGGCTGCGTTGATATTGGTTTCGATTGGGGCAGGACATCTATTGAAAAAATATAACTATCTCGAATTTGCACCGAATTATGCGACGACAATTCAGCACAAGAGTTTCGATGATGTGCTGTCCGCAACATATAATTTAGAGGATTTATCCACGATGGAACGTTTCTATCGATGGGTGGCAGGTTATCGAATGATTAAAGAGAAACCGATTACTGGATTTGGTCCGGCTAATTTTTACGAAAGTTATAAGCCGTATACTGTGACGGCTTTCACTACTTACGTTAGTGATAATGAAGATCGCTCGGGCATTCACAATTATTATTTAATGATTTTAGTTGAGCAGGGATTTCCAGGTTTAATTATTTTTATAGCCTTAATTTTTTATGCCTTTATTTATGGACAAAGGTTATATCACCAATTGTTAGATCCGTACGAACGACAGTTAATCTTGGCTGCGTTAGGTTGTATCATGATTGTATTAGTGATATCTATCATGAATGATATGTTGGAGACGGACAAGGTGGGTACTTTATTTTTCTTTTCGTTGGCACTTATAGTCCGCGGTACAGTTATCCTTCGACGTCAAAAGGGTATCTCCAGCTGAAGTCCTCGGCCGGAATGCTCGGCTTCCAAATCCAATAGATGTTTTTTGCGCCAAAGTTCACCGGCGTATCCGACAAGCGACCCATCAGCTCCAATGACCCGATGACAAGGTACAATGATAGCTATGCGATTGGCGCCATTGGCTTTTCCGATAGCTCGGACTTTTTTTGCATCGCCATGCATCAGTGCGAGATCCATGTATGTACGCGTTTGGCCATATGAAATTTGTAATAAAAATTCCCAAGTGGCATGTCTGAAGACATTGGCGTGAATATTTAAAGGTAGATCGAATGTTTGGAGTTTTCCGTTGAAATATTTATCGAGCTGATGCTGAATTTCTGCAAAAAGTGGATCGTCATCCGGCTCGATTTTTTCATCGTAAAACTTGAGTAACCTTACTTCTTGCAATTTAATGCGTTCGGGTTTGAGGAACTCAAGTAAGCACAATTCGTCATTGCGGACGAGTGCTTTCATATCGCCAAGAGGCGTATATATTGTTGATGATTTAATCATGAATAAAATGTACACTTTTAGCTACACGCTGATCAAATAAAGTGATGTATTGATAGCCCGGCATGGTGTGTTCTATTTTAAAATCTGAGATAGACGCATCAATTTGAAACAATGTTGACGGAGCAATATTTAAATTTATATGATCCAGCGAGACCGATCTTGCATTGTGATAATGCCCACAAAAGATATGTACATCTTCTTGTGTATGACGCATCAAACTAAGAAATTTATCTTGTTCTATGAAAGGGTAGTGGCTATCCATGTGAGGGACTCCACAATAAAATGGAGGGTGGTGACAAAAAATATAAATTGGTTGATCGGCTTTTTTAATGACTTCCGAAAGCCAATTCCATTGATCGTTTTGGAGCCGAGCCGTTGAGGTATCTAAAAAGACAATTTGATGCGTATTGTATCGTTTTGTATAGTAATATTTCCGCTCACTGTTCTTATGAAATAAATTGGCAATAGCGTCTGCATCGTCATGATTACCTGCGACTACATGATAGTCCAAACCAGTGGCGTCTAGCTGATGCTTAATCCAAATGTTTGCAAGATCATCAGGTTGGTCCATGCTGAGATCACCGGTTAAGACGACTAGATCTGGCTTGCGCAGGACGGCTTGAGCGAGCGTCTTTTCAAACTGTAATCGTGGGTCAGCGCCAAACTGAATAGCTCCGGGCGTTCCTATATGTGGATCTGTGAGGTGAAGAATGCGCAATTTCATATTACAATTTTTTATAATGTATATTTGTATGACTAAAAGTACGACTATCGTGAAGAAGAAAATAGCCCTACTTACAGGAGGTTATGGCGCCGAGTATGATATCAGTATTAAAAGTGCAGCTCATGTGGAAGCGCACCTGAATTCGGACTTGTATGACGTCTATGTCATACATATTAACAGGGAGAAATGGTATCATCGCGAGACTGAACGGTTAATCAATCGCAATGATTTTTCGCTACAACTTGACGATGAAATAATTTCGTTTGATTTAGCACTAATAATTATCCATGGCGATCCGGCAGAGAATGGTCGTTTGCAAGGTTACTTTGAAAGTATCCGTTTGCCCATCTCGACATGTGAAACGCTCGTCTCGGCTCTCACATTCAATAAATATATGTCCAACTATATGTTGACCGACTTTGGCGTGCGGTCGGCTCGCGCTCGATTGATCAAACAACATGATGCTTATGCGATCGATCGTATATCTGACCTCGGATTTCCAATGTTTGTCAAACCAAATCGAAACGGGTCTAGCTACGGCATTAGTAAGGTTAATCATCTTGAAGCATTAGTTCCTGCGATAAAAAAAGGGTTTGAGTACGATACTGAATTGATTATTGAAGAATTTATGCCGGGCCGTGAATTTACCTGTGGCGTAGTATGCCTTGGGGGAGAAATAATTACTTTTCCTGTGACCGAAATAATTTCACACAACGAATATTTTGATTACGCAGCCAAATATGAAAACGCCAGTGATGAAATTACTCCCGCCGATATTTCAAACGAATTATCCGAAAGATGTCAAACCATCACCAAACGCATTTACAAAGGACTGGGATGTCGCGGAATGGTGCGGGTTGATTTTATATTAAAAGATAATGCATTTTATGTCATAGAATTGAATACGATTCCGGGTTTGACCGAGCGTAGTTTATTTCCGCAACAAGTCGAGGCCCATGGTTGGACGATGAGTGAATTTTTAGATAAGTTAATTGTCGAATTATTATAGTCAGATCGTTTTTAGATTTAGATTTCATGAAATATCGAGTTTTAGGTTTTGTTATTCTATCGATTTTGATAACTGGTTGCAAGTCTAATCAACAGGATTATATTTACGAAACAGATGCATTAAAAATCATCCGACTCTCAGAGACTTTATTTATTCACGAAACATACCTTGAAACAAAGGACTTTGGGTATGTTGCTTGTAATGGCGTAATCGCGATAAGTAATGGAGAAGCATTAATTTTTGATACGCCAACGACTGATCGTGTTTCTGAAGAATTGATGGACTGGGTCGTCAATGATCAAGACGCAAAGCTAGTCGGTATCGTTGTGACGCATTTTCATATTGATTGCCTTGGTGGATTGAATGCATTTCATGAAAATAAAATACCCTCTTATGCACTGGATAAAACGATTCAATTAGCTCAACAAAATAATCGAGTTACTCCCCAGCATAAATTTTCAGATAATTTAGACCTCGAATACGGAAATCATACGGTCAATTTGTTCTTTCCAGGAGAGGGACACACAAAAGATAATATCGTTGCGTATTTTCCACATCAACGTTCATTATTTGGTGGCTGCCTTATAAAATCTGTCGGCGCTAGCAAAGGCAATCTCGAGGATGCCAATGAAGAGCAGTGGTCTAATACAGTTTTGGAGATTAAAAACAAGTCATATAAAATTGATAAAGTAATACCGGGGCATGGAAATAATGGCGGTCCTGAATTGTTAGATTATACAATTGAATTGTTCGAAACTCACGATTGATTTATTGCTTTGTCATCCGACACGAAACACATTCAAGCTTAAATTAAAAACACATTATATTTTTCATCGTCTCGATTATTGACTTACGGCTTTGGACCTTTATAATATAAGGGACCCAAGCGTTGGGTTGCGCAGCAAGCCAAACCTCGGAGCCCGCTTTGGAAAATGATTTTAAATCGCTCAATTGAATAATTGATTTATAGAGTAATATGATTTTGGCCGAGAATTGAAGCTTTCTTTTTTGATCCAGCTCCGAGGTCTATTTGCCTTCGTCAAACAGCCTTCGGGTCTGGTTGCGTAAATAGAGGGACCCGAGAGTTGGGTTGCGGAGCAAGCCAAACCTCGGAGCCCGACTTGAAATGTCATCTAAAATCGTTTAATTGCATGATCAATTAAATTGATGCATTAAGTAATACGTTTTGCTAGAGAATTGGAGCTTTTCGTTTTTGATCCTGCTCCGAGGTCTATTTGCCTTCGTCAAACAGCTCTCGGGTCTGGTTGTCACATTGAACCTTTGAACCCTTTGAACATTAAACCTTAGACCTTAGACCTTAGACTTTAAATCTTAAACCTCAAACCTTTAGACCTTAAACCTTCACGCATCATATTCAATCTCTATCTCCGGTGTCAGACATTGCGATTGACATGTTAATATATAACCCGCTTCGATTTCTTCGTCTTCCAAAGCCAAGCAGGTTTCCATTTCAACTTGCCCTTTAGTTAATTTGGCAACGCATGAAGAACAAACACCATTCATACAGGAATACGGAGGATCCATACCCGCGTCCATGAGCGTGTCCAAGATAGTTTTACCGGCAGGAATAGATAATTCACCATCCGAACCGTGTAAATTGGTGTATTTTAAAACGGCATCTTGTGTAGAAAGAACGCCCCCTGTATCTTGATCAGGATTAGCAAAATATTCTTTATGAATTTCTAATCCGATAATTTTTTGCTCTTTCAACCATTTTTGAGACATGGTAATTAATTCTCCCGGACCACAGAGATAAAAATGATTTTCTGATTTTTGCGTCGGAATTTCTTCTATCAGACGACTTAGTTTTTTATTGTCGATACGTCCAGCCCATGGCCCATCTTCAGATTTTTTCTTGGAGAATAATCCAAATAAACTGCCACCTGATTTTAATTGGCTGTAGGCATGAATAACAGTTAGCTGATCACCAAAATGTGTACCCAGTTGGTCGAGTTCCTGTTGGAAAATGACGTTATCTTCATTGCGATTTCCGAATAGTAAAATAAAATTACTGAGCGGTTCATTTTCAAGTCCATCCTTAATTAAGCTGATAACTGGAGTAATCCCCGAACCCGCAGCGATGAAATAGTGATTGCGGCGTTTTGATGGCTCAAATGTCATAGTGAAACTCCCTTCTGGTGTTCCAACTTCTAATGATTCACCTTTTTGCAGTTTATCTACAATGTATGTGGACATGCGGCCTTTGTCAACTTTCTTGACGTTGACCTTCAAGATACCTTCGAGAGGGGCCGTGCAGATCGAATAAGATCGTCTGATCTCTTCACCTCCGATGTCCCGTTTGAGGGTGACATATTGACCTGATTTGAAAGCAAATGCATCTTGCAAATCAGACGTCAATTGGAAGACAAGGCTCACGCTATCAGCGGTTTCGCGAATGATATCAGTGACTGGGAGTATATGAAAGCTTTGCGCCATGGGCTTTAGTAATTTTGTATTTTTGGTACAAGAAGCGCAAATATAATAACCATGAAATACCTGCTCGCTTACATTCTCCCTTTATGTTGTTTTATCGGTCTGACGGTTGGTGGTTGGATGACTTTTCTCACGCCCTTGGTGGCTTTCGGACTGATTCCGATGTTAGAATTGGTTTTACAAGGTCGCAATCATCCACCTGAGCCAATGGAAGGTGCACTGGCGTATCTCTATGATGTGCTGGTGTATTTGCATGTGCCGGTGATGTATTTTTTACTTTATGTGTTGTTGCAAGGTGCTGCGATTGGTGAGTATGCTACCTATGAAATTGTAGGAAGTACTGTTTCTGTGGGAATCATTTTGGGTAGTTTTGGTATGAATCTTGGTCATGAGCTGGGGCACCGATCAGGCTGGTTCAATCAACTTATGGCAAATTTATTCTGGCTTCCGAATTTATATATGCATTTCGGACTCGAGCATAATTTATGGCACCATAAATATGTCGCCACTAAAGATGATCCTGCATCCGCGCCAGAAGGTATGTCATTGTATAAATTTTGGGTGACTTCGGTTGTTGGGAATGTCAAAACTGCCTGGAAGGTCGAAAATATGAGACTTGCTAGAACTAACAATGGGCTTCGGTTCAATGGCATGAAATTAATTATAGCGATCGAAATATTTTATTTGGGTTTGATTGGATTTTTCTTCGGAATTTTTGCTGTCGGCATTGCTCTACTGGCTGCCATCGTTGGTTTTTTATTATTAGAGTCAGTGAATTATATAGAGCATTATGGTCTTCGACGACATCGGATGGCCAATGGACGCTACGAACCGTTGGGTCCGCAACATGCTTGGAATTCTAACCATGATATAGGACGTATTTTATTATATGAATTGACTAGGCATTCTGATCATCATATGCATGCGATGAAAAAATATCAAACACTGGAGTCGCTTGATGGAAGCCCCCAATTGCCCTATGGATACCCTGCGAGTATATTATTAGCATTTTTTCCATGGCTTTGGAAAAGTAAGATGGGGGCTGTGTTGGACGAATGGCGAGGGTAAATTAGGATTCACCCCCAATCGAACGTCACACGCAACGCCAATACAATACCAAAAATCACGAGAGCCACTCCCGATATTTTACGCATACGAAGGATAGTGCGATCATTTAAAAATTTCCGTACACGACCGGCGAGAAATACTTTAAGTGCATCTGTGATTATTATTGTCGCCATCAATCCGATGAAAAACATGCCCACTTTTTCAAATGTAAATTCCTCATAGCCGAGTCCATTACTAACGACGCCCATCCAAAAGAATACGGTGAATGGGTTGATGGTATTAATTAAAAATCCTTTTAGCCATAAATTGATACCACTCTTGGCTTTTTGTTTTCTATTCCTCGGGATCATTCGACGATCAAGTCGATTGCTTAGGATCATTCCGATACCTATGGCAAATAAAATGACCGCGCCAATCACGCCGCCATAAAATTCGAAATTAGGAAGCTGCATGACATTTTCGATGTAGGCAAACCCCGTGAATATCAAAAATATGAATATAACGTCACTGATCCATATACCAGATCCAACAATTAATCCACTTGCTACACCGCGATCAAGGCTCGTTTGTACTAGCGCAAACAGGATAGGTCCAACCAGTATAGCTAATGCCAATCCCATCAATATGCCTTGTAGTAATAAATCCATTTAATATGATTAATCGAAATCCAACTGGTAGTTTTTTAATTCTAAATGTTCTCCATCGAATTCAGCATAAGTGTAGTGTTGAAACCAGTCGCCCAAATTTACATAACGACTTTTTCCATTATTTAAGGTAATGTCTAGCGGTAAATGTCGATGGCCAAAAATAAAATAATCAATTTCTGGCATAGACTCAAGTTTCCGATTCGCATATTGGACGAGCCATTCCTTTTCTTCGCCTAAATACGATTCGACACCGGCCAGACGTCTACTTCTTCTCGATAAATAGTCAGCCAGGCCGATACCAAAATTCGGATGCAATCGTGCAAACAGCCACTGACATGTGCGACTGGCAAAGACCTTTTTAATCATCTTATATCCATGATCTCCAGGGCCTTTTCCATCACCATGTCCGATAAGAAACTGCTTATTTCCATGCTTTACTTGTATTTGATTGCGATGTACGGGAATATTTAATTCTTTTGGAAAGTAACCGAATAGCCACATGTCATGGTTGCCCGTAAAAACTTCGATTTCAATACCACTATCTCGTATTTCTGCGAGTTTACCCAAGAAACGCACGTAGCCTTTAGGAACAGCGCGTTTATATTCGAACCAAAAGTCAAATAAGTCACCGACTAAATATATTTTTTCAGCATCGACGCGAATTTCATCGAGCCAGCGACAGATTAATCGCTCGCGTTCACGGCTGGTACGATCCGTATCGATCCCAAGATGAAAATCAGATGCAAAATAAATCTTACCCATCGTGTCGATGTGTATTTAATTGAATCAATGAATATTGTTTTTAAATGGCTAGGCCGGCTCCATGACAGTGCCACAATTATTACATGTGCGTAATTCTTCTGATGACATGAACGCATCCATTACCGGAGGCAATTGGTTCACTATATCACTCATTTCGAAGGTTGCTTCGTGTAATTTATTATTACAGTTTTCGCAAAACCACATGAGTTTATCAATTTCTCCTTCTTTTCGATAACGCTCAATCACTAATCCGATAGTGTCGGCTGGACGCTGAGGAGAGTGTGGAATACCTGCTGGTAATAAAAACATATCCCCTTGCCTGATATGAACATCTTCGGGAGTGTCATCTTGATTAATTATTTTTAAGACGATGTCGCCCTCAATCTGATAAAATAATTCCTCTCCGTCTTCATAGTGATAATCTTTTCGCCCATTTGGTCCACCTACGATCATGACGATATAGTCATCATTTTCGAGATATACTTGCTTGTTGCCAACTGGCGGCTTGAGCAGATGTCGGTGCTCGTCAATCCATGCGTTCAAATTAAAAGGCTTTTTAAAATCCATGTTATGTCTATTTGATGACTATATGACTAAATTTAGGCATTAAAATGAAAATGCAAAATAATGAATCTATCACTCAAAGATAAAAATGCCTTAGTCGGCGGTGGAAGTAAGGGTATCGGACGCGCTATTGCGTATGAATTAGCTGAATCAGGTGCTAATATCCACTTACTAGCGAGGTCTGAAGATGAAATGAAAGCTGTAGTGGAAGACTTGCCAATAACCGGAAATCAGCATCATAGCTATGTTGTAGTCGATATGATGCAAAGTGATTTACTAGAGCAGGTCGTTAAAAGCCTTTGTGAACAACATGATTTTCATATTCTGATCAATAATACGGGCGGACCTAAGAGTGGTCTGTTGTCCAAGGCGGGCACTGATGAGTTAATGGCTGGATTCAAAATGCATATCGTGGCAAGCCAACTGATCTCCAAACTGTTGGTGCCAGGTATGAAACGCGCCGGCTATGGCCGCATCATCAATATCATCTCTACGTCTGTCAAAGAACCGATACCTGGACTCGGTGTGAGCAATACGATTCGTGGCGCTATGGGGAATTGGTCCAAGACGATGGCTACTGAACTTGCTGCCGACGGGATCACTGTGAATAATGTCCTACCCGGATTTACTGCTACAGGCCGTTTAGATTCTATTATCCAAAATCGAATGAAGTCCATGGACAAATCACGCGACGACATAGAAAAACTCATGCGAAGTGTGGTGCCTATGGGACGATTTGCCGATCCTTCCGAAATAGCTAATGTCGTCGGTTTTCTCGCGAGCCCCGCAGCCTCATATGTCACGGGAATAAATGTCCCAGTAGATGGCGGACGAACAAAAAGTTTATAAAGAAGAAGGAGCTATTCTCGCGCGTAAAAAGGGTGATCCAGAAGACCGTTATAAAACTATCCTAGTCCAAGGGGCAGGATTTGTGCGGGGAATAAAACTTGCTTTTTTTGCTTGATCTTCGTAATAGAACCCCTCCCGTAACTACGGCTATGGAAGTGAACTTGCGCTTCGATCAAAAATAAATGCTGCGTTTTATATATCTCTTTAAGCTATACTCCATGCGCTAGTTTTCAGTATAGATTTTTTTGCTGTCAAGAAAATTGTGATGTTGTTTGATAGTTTTTTTGGTGTGACTATAAAGCTATCTCTCGGGGATTTTAATTTCTTATTTTTATAGACTCATTGTTATAATCATGCTATCCCTCCGAGATCGATGATTTAAACATTTCCTGAAATATTCTGAATTAAACGTAATTTGAGTTTTTTATGCACTCACAAATCTTAGCTCTTGCAGGGCATGAGTTACGATTTTTTATTGGATTGGCTGCATCCATCCTTTTAGTAAGGCACCCCTTTAGGCTTTTTCTAAGGTGAAAATATTTTTTAGCTGCTAATATTTATTTTGACTCAAAATTAAATTATCTATAGTACTATACTTGAGGCCTGAAAGGTCGAAAGAGCTCAACCCAAGGCATCAGCCTCGGGTTTGAATAATGTGTATTAAGCCCTGCAAGGGCGAAAGAATATAATCGCAAAATGAATCACAGACTTTATTCTTCTCACATAAACTAAAGAATATTTAACCGAAAACTCGAAATAAATAACCCTTCGGCATCTACCCCAAAACAAACTTTACAGGTAGCGTCATCCGTAAACGTACAGTTTCTCCTCTTTGTTTCGCTGGTGACCATGAAGGCATTTTGTTAATTACGCGCAAAGCTTCTTTTCCGCAACCTCCACCAATATCTCGGACAACTTTTGCGGATTCAACATTTCCATCAACACCAAGAATAATCTCCAATATTACTATTCCTTCGATACCGTTTTCTTTAGCAATTTTTGGATATTTAATTTGATCCCGTAAAAACGTATAAAATGCTAAGTCCGAACAAGCTTTCTTCGCTTCTTTCGTGATTTCAGATTCATTGCACGAGCCAAAGTATGCCATGTGCTGAACAATTCTAAAAATTTCATTCACTTTTGGCTCTTTTTTCGGAGGAAGCACAGCTGGAGGAGTGGGTGTCGGTGATGCAATAGGATTATTTATAACAGTTGTTTTTTCACTCACTTCACTCGTCATCTCTATTGTCGGTTCAATTAAATCAGGTTCTTTAATTTCCACTTCATCGACAGGATCGATTTCATCTTGAGGATCAATAACTGTTGGTGGTGGTATTACTTTCTTTTTAGGTTTTGGAAAAGCTGTAGGTATAACGTCGATTGTTTCATCGAATAATTCTGGAGCCTGACCTAAATCCACATGCGGATTTTCATAAATGGTATAATTAAAGGCCATTAAACACAACGAAATAGAAACAATAAATCCTATTAATAAATTTGTGCTGCGTTGTCGATGCCATTTATTTCTGTTTTTCATAATCTCATTTTTTATGATCGGAATACTATAATGATGTAGAAAATATTCTTTTTGGTGGTTAGCTTGAAATATACTCAAGTGGACGGGGTTTATTCACATCGCTTGGGAAATGGAATTTTAACAAGATCGAATGAAAGAAATGCGTGTTGTCATAAGTACAGCTTGTGATTTTCGCACGCATATTGCTTACACCGTAAAGCGGCTTATCTTTGCGCCATGTTTTCAGAATATGATGTAATCGTCGTTGGAGCCGGTCATGCCGGATGTGAAGCCGCTGTTGCAGCTGCCAATATGGGTAGTCGCGTCATGTTGGTTACTATGAATATGCAGACCATCGCCCAGATGTCTTGCAATCCGGCTATGGGTGGTGTGGCAAAAGGTCAAATCGTCCGTGAGATAGATGCGCTGTGCGGCTATTCGGGCATCGTAACGGATCACACGATGATACAGTTTCGTATGCTAAATATATCTAAAGGCCCCGCCATGTGGAGCCCACGTGCGCAATCGGACCGTATGTTATTTGCAGGTAAGTGGCGAGATATGCTCGAGGCCAATGAAAAAATCGACTTTTGGCAGGAGATGGTCACTGGACTTGTTGTCAAAGATGGCGTTATCAAAGGCGTGCGAACCGGCCTTGGTATAGAAATCCCGAGTAAGTCGGTTGTGTTGACGAATGGTACGTTTTTAAACGGACTCATTCATATTGGAGAAAAGCAATTCGGTGGCGGTCGCGCCGGTGAGCGGGCTTCTACTGGTATTACGGAGCAACTCATCGAGCTTGGATTTGAATCCGGTCGTATGAAAACAGGGACACCGCCACGTGTTGACGGCCGCAGTTTGAACTGGGACATCATGGAAGTTCAGCCAGGTGATGAAGAACCCGGTAAGTTCTCGTATACCGATACACCGAGATTGACCAATCAGCGACCATGTCATGTTACGTACACGAATCCTGCCGTTCATGAAATATTAAAAGGTGGTTTTGAGCAATCACCGATGTTCAACGGTCGTATCCGAGGTATGGGTCCGCGATATTGTCCATCCATTGAAGATAAAATAGATCGTTTTGCGGACCGAGATCGTCATCAATTATTTGTCGAGCCGGAAGGGTGGAATACTGTTGAGGTTTATGTCAATGGTTTTTCTTCATCGCTTCCCGAAAATGTACAATATGATGCGATGAAAAAAATACCGGGATTTGAAAATGTAAAAATGTTCCGACCCGGATATGCAATCGAATATGATTTTTTCCAGCCGACGCAATTGAAACCTAATTTGGAGACGCGTCTAGTTAAAAATTTATTTTTTGCCGGTCAGATAAACGGCACAACAGGGTACGAAGAAGCAGCGAGTCAAGGTTTGATGGCTGGAATTAATGCGCATTTGAGCTTGCAAGAAGAGGAGCCATTTATTTTAAAACGTTCAGAGGCTTATATCGGAGTATTAATTGATGATCTGGTCAATAAAGGTACGAAAGAACCCTATCGCATGTTCACATCGAGGGCTGAGTTTCGGATTCTGCTTCGACAAGATAATGCCGATACACGCTTGACTCCGCTTGCGCACAAACTTGGTCTCCAAGGTGCTGACGAACGCATGGACGTACTGAATAAAAAGCTTGATGAAATTAAGGCAATCGAAAAATATATCCATAACCAAAGTATTGATCACAATGCGGTCAATCCATATTTGATATCGAAAAATAGCACGGCTTTAAAACAGAAGGTTAAATTGGATCGCATTTTATCACGACCGCATATTGATTTAACGGAAATGAGACATGCGCTTCCAGATGTGGACGCTTTCCTATCAGACTTTACTCAAGAAAGTGTCAGTCAAGCAGAAATTAATATTAAATATGCCGGTTATATTGAGAAGGAACAAGAAATGGTCGATAAAATGAATCGATTAGAATCTTTAAAGCTTCCATCTGGTATTAAATATGATGCGATTAACGCATTGTCTGCCGAAGCACGTGAAAAATTAGCTGATTTACAACCTTTGACGATTGGTCAAGCGAGTCGCATCAGTGGGGTTTCACCGGCTGACATTTCTGTTTTGTTGGTGCATTTGGGGAGGTAGAGATATTAATTATGTAATTTCACTATTAATGAGATTTTATTATATAGTGGCAATATGCATCACAGTGACGCTCATGGGGTGTGATATACCAGGTTATTTACATGTGAAAAACTGTACTGAAAGTGATGCATATTATTTGATGTATTCGCAAGCAGATGGAATTAGTGACACTACTAGGCTAAAAATTCCTCCAGATCAGACGAAAGGAATTCTCTTTGGATTTGGACAACATTGGACGAATGATAGAATAGAGGAATATGTGTCACAAATTGATAAAATAGAAATTGTAACCGTAAATGACACCATTGCCCTTACAGATAAAAAAGACATGATTCAGTATTTACAGAAAAGACGAAAAGGGTTATTCAAGCAAACTTTAAAAATTAGAATAGAGTAACATCTCAATAAAATTTGGAACTTTAGTTGTCCTATTCTCAAGGTTCAAACGGTTTATGTGAAAGTTTAATAGAAATTAATAATTGAAATTTAAATGGAGATTAAGTGAGAACGATCAGTTTGAGGTTGTTTCATACCATCAGCCCCCACATGCCGCAACGGCTCAAACTTTACCTTCACGCGTCAAACGAATGTAATAGTTTCCTTACGTATATTTTCGATAATTTTTTTTGGCCATTAGATCGATCTTAGGTTTCCCCAACTCTATGTAATATTAATTATCAAGTGTAATACACCGAAATAAATCATTATATGAGAAGACTAGCGATTGATTAGCGAAATTGCTATCTTTGAGACATGACTGGAAAGCAAGTCGAGAAGGTGGTTAAAGAGTTTTTATGGTATGTTGTCCGCTTCGAAAGTTATTTATTATTGAATAAAACTGAACAGCATGAAATATAATGTGTTCTTTTATTTGTATTGAATAGAAATATTCAATTAGAACAAGTACTTTATAATTAATTAATTCTGAATCATTATGAGTTTAATTAAAATCTTGAAATATTTGAGCGTGATTGTATTCACGACTTTATTTTACACAACATTAGCTTACTTTATCGATGAAAGTGTCGGTGCTTTCGGGGAATCATTCAGCGCGCATTGGATGACAGGGGCAATAGTCGGTTTGATTGTCGTCGGAGTCAACCTGTTCAATGTATATAGGACTAATACTCAAGTCTAATTGAGTTAGTTGAGTAATACTCTAATAATCTCTCTTTGCGTTATCAACCCGTTCTCACGGAGTCTGATCAAACAGGGCCTTTATTGGAATTAACTTCCGAAACATAAAGTGAGTAAACTACCCAAATTCAGCCTAAAATGTGTACTTAACTACCTAAATTCGGCCTAATTTGTGTAGTTAAGTACTTAAATTTGGCCTAATTTGTGTAGTTTTGTATGATCATGACTGAAATTCAACGCACAGTTCAATCTAAAATAGACCAACAACTTCTTCAAAATAAGGTGATTATCCTTTATGGAGCGAGACGTGTAGGAAAAACTACGCTCGTGAAGAAAATTGTTGACGAACACGCCAACGCCCGCTATCTGAATTGCGACTTACATGAAGTGCAAACAGCACTTGATACAACGAATTCCGAGCAGTTGAGAGCTTTTTTAGGGAAGTATGAATTAGTGGTTCTTGACGAGGCACAACAAATTAAAAATATCGGTATCATTCTAAAAATAATTCATGATACATTCGAAGATATTCAGCTAATCGCCACAGGTTCATCCAGCTTTGAACTTGGTAATCAATTATCTGAACCGCTGACAGGTCGATCACGAATTTTCCATTTATATCCTGTTTCTATATTCGAATTGTCAAGTTACTTTGACAATATTGAATTATTGGCAAGACTACCGACAATCCTTAGGTATGGATTGTATCCAGAAGTTTTCAATATGTCCAATGAAGATGCTGAGGAGGAACTGGAAAATATTGCTTCAAATTACTTATATAAAGATGTCCTGCAGTTTGAATCCATTAGACATCCAGATATATTGCTAAACTTGCTAAGAGCATTGGCCTTGCAAATCGGCAATGAAGTATCCTACAATAAACTATCGAATATGCTTGACATAAATTTAAAAACTGTGAAGCGCTATATAGATTTACTGAAAAAGGCTTTCGTTTTATTTGAACTATCTGCGTTTAGTACCAATAAGCGTAATGAAATAAATAAAGGTAAAAAATACTACTTCTACGATATTGGCATCCGCAATGCCGTATTGAATAACTTCAATCAAATAGAATTGAGACAGGACGTAGGAGCACTTTGGGAAAATTTTTGCGTCATGGAACGGGTGAAGTATCAGAGAAATCGAAGAAAAAAGATAAATTTCTTTTTTTGGCGAAATTATAATCAGCTGGAAGTTGATTTTATAGAGGAGTCTAACGGAGAAATGAAAGCGCTTGAATTTAAATATTCAGCCAAAAGAAAAATAAAGCCTCCGCGCGATTTTATTGAAAAATATCCAGATACAAAATTTGAAGTTATCAACAGCACAAATTTCTTTGACTTGTTTGGCGAATAATTTTTTTAATGTTATTTCCATCACTCTTGTAGGATTTATATGAGTAATAAGCAGTCGCAATTTCAATGAATATATTTTGTCGATTGGACATATCAAAAATATTAATTACCCAATTTTAAGCGTGTTATGTTCAAACCAAGACTATTCTTATATTATGCCATCAACCCAGCACTCACAGCGTCTGCCCAAACCTTACCTTCACGCGTCAAGCGGATGTGATCCTCTTCTTGCTGAATTAATTTGTCATCAATTGGTGCTGAAAGTGCGTTGATAAAATGATCTCTGAACTCTTGAAAATTTGTACTAATATATTTTATCGGTATGCCCTCAATAGTTCTTAAACGCGTCAGGACAAACTCATTATATTGGTCAGCTTGAGATAATATTTCAGAGGCCTCAGGTATTTGACCCGCTTCGATTTCTTCCATGTATCGATTATTGACAACGGTATTCCACAAACGTTGACCATTGTTAAAAGAATGTGCCGATGGTCCGATGCCAATGTAGGGCGCACCCGTCCAATACGCCGAATTATGTTTCGAGCGAAATCCGGGTTTAGAGTAATTCGATATTTCATAAGCCTCGTAACCTAATCTCGCCATAGCATCAAGTAGCATATAAAATTGACGTACAGCCGTTTCATCAGATGGAGATATGCGACTGCCGCGCTCAATAAATGCCGCAAGTGGCGTTTTTTCCTCGACAGTCAATTGATAACAGCTCGTGTGTTGCACGCCCGCTTCATGCATGATATGAATATTTTCAAGCCATGCCTCATCTGAAAGTGTCGGAACACCATAAATTAAATCTGCTGAAATATTATCAATTCCCGCCTTTGCGCAACGCTCCAAAGCCAACTGTCCTTCGTGAGCTGTATGTGCGCGATTCATATATTCCAAGTCAACTTGATGGAATGATTGAATACCCATGCTTAATCGATTAATGGGCGAATTCATAAGAATAGCAATAAAATCATCTGAAACGTCATCCGGGTTAGTTTCAAATGTAACTTCTACTTGATCAGTAATTTGATAATGACTGTAAATGGCTGTAAAAATGTTCTCAATGTCAGTTGCTGATAATAACGAGGGAGTACCGCCACCGAAGTATATTGTCTGAATTTCTTCATCTATAATATTCTTTTTCAATGTTATTTCTTGACAAATGGCATCAACCATTCGCGGCTTATCATCGATAGAAGTCGAAAAATGAAAATTACAATAGTGACAAGCCTGCTTGCAAAAAGGAATATGAATATAAATACCTGCCATGGATAATTTATAGTAAATTATTTGATTTTCAACATAGTAACACCATCTCTAATGGGTAACATGAGTTGCACGACACGATCATCGTTTTTAATTTTTTCATTGAATGCTTTTAGAGCTTTCGTGTCGTCATCGCCATCCGACTTGAGCACTTTACCACTCCATAACACGTTGTCAATGAGGATAACGCCGCCGGCATTCATTTTCTTCAGAAGTATTTCATAATGATCGGCGTATTGCAATTTACCGGCATCTAAGAATGCCAAGTCAGGCGTGATATCGAGCCCGGGTAATAAATCTTCCGCCGGTCCGATATGTACGTTTATTTTTTCTTGATATGGCGATTGTGATTGAAATTCTTCTATAGTTGGAAGTAATTCGTCATTGACTTCAAACGTATGGAGTATTCCATTTTCGCTCAATCCTTCAGCCAAACACAAAGCGCTGTAGCCGGTAAATGTTCCAATCTCAACGATACAAGATGGGCGAAGCAGCATCGAAATAAAGCTCAAAAATCGACCCATAATAGCACCGGACAACATTTGTGGTGCAAGTGTGCGCATGTGCGTCGCGCGTTCAAGTTCGACTAAGTAATCGGGTATGTGAAAGCTATGCTGGATACAATATTGTTCAATTTTTTCATCGATGAATTTCATAAATAACTATTTGTGTTTTATTCGTTTTTGTAAATAAGAATACAATCCAACCGCAAATAAAATAATACTAGCACCTAAATAAAATTTCAGGTTCAATTCCTCATGTTGATTTAATAAAATCGCAGCAAGAATAATTCCATATACTGGCTCTAAATTAATGGTGAGCGCAGTCGTATAAGCGCTCAAATGTCTTAAAGCCCGCAGCGCTAACAAATATGCAACATTAGTACAGAGCAAAGCAAGTACAACGAGGTATATCCAGTCTTTCAAAGATGGCCATAGCTCATCGATCGTATCTGCGGATACAACAAATGGGAGGAAGAAAGTCAATAGAACCGAGGCGGCGACCATCTCAATCCAAGTGACGGTGACTGTATCGTGATCCCCAAGCCATCGCTTGTTCAATGTGCCAAATGTAGCGGCCAACAGCGCCGAACAAATTCCTAGTATGATTCCAATATTGTATGCGTCACTGGTAGAATTTACGATCAAAACCATGCCCGGAATTATTAACAAACCTAGCCCTACTTGCAATCGACTAACCTGCTGCTTCATAATTGCTGGCTCAATGAATGCCGTAAAAAAGGTGGTGGTCGCCAAGCATACCAATGTCGTCGAGGCATTCGAAGTTTTAATTGACCAATAAAATGTCAGCCAATGTAAGGCAACTAAAAATCCTATTCCAACAAATATGCGAACATGCCTTTTTGATATGGATTTTAGATGTCTATATATGCGCGGAAAAAATAAAAAAAATGCCGATGCTAATACGACACGCCACCACGTCAGTAAAATGGGATGTAATGAAATTACTTCGCCTAATATGGCGGTGAAGCCAAACAAAAGTACAGCAAAATGAAGTTCAATGTATGAGCGATTCGTCGGTGTCATGTAGGGCAAAGATGCCGAGAAAAAATGGATTATGGAGATGTTTTCTATCAAAAAAATCCAACCGACAAGGTTTAGTTGAAGGATGTTTAAAAAAGAGAATCTAAGAATTACCAAAAGCAATTAATTTGGACGAACAAACCTTGGTGGTTTAGACATGAATATAAAACCTTCAAGGATGCATTATACGACGAGAATCAGTGATTGCATGATGAGAATGACAGGACCAATTTTAAATTTGATGACAATCCTTAAAGGTTGTGTGCCGTTTTTTTTATAGAATGAACCAACCGGCAAGGTTTAGTTGAAGGATATTTAAAAAAGAAAATCTTAGAATTACCAAAAGCTATTAATTTGGAAGAGCAAACCTTGGTGGTTTAGATGTGAATATAAAACCTTCAAGGATGCTTTATACGATGAGAATCAGTAATTGCATGATGAGAATGACAGGGCCAATTTTAAATTTGATGACAATCCTTAAAGGTTGAATACCGTTTTTTTTTTATAGTATAAACCAACCGGCAAGGTTTGGTTGAAGGACATTTAAAAAAGAGAATCTTAGAATTACCTAAAGCTATTAATTTGGAAGAACAAACCTTGGTGGTTTTGACATGAATATAAAACCTTCAAGGATGCTTTATGCGATGAGAATCAATAATGGCATGAAGAGAATGACAGGTCAAATTCTAAATTTGATGACAATCCTTAAAGGTTGGGCCAGCTTATTTTAATCAACGAAGAAACCTTCAATTTCATTCAGATTTGTATCTTTGCAAGCGCAAGAATGATACAATGTCCTTGATAAAATTACATACAGACGAACTCGTCCTCGAAAAAACTGAGGTTGGCACAAGTAATGATACTGTCAGTCAAATTGTTGTGTATAACGATGATTTCAATACGTTTGATTGGGTCATCGAGTGCTTCGTGGACATACTCAATCATTCATCTCAACAGGCCGAACAGTTGTCAATGTTAATTCATTACAAGGGTAAGGCTGCTGTCAAACAAGCTTCTTTAGATGAGCTACGGCCGTTGAAAGATGCGCTTGTTGATCGTGGGTTGTCGGCCGTCATCGAACATATGGCCGATTAATACATGCCCACATTTGTACTTCCCGAAGATCATCTCGTATTTCCGCATCCCTTACTTTCCGACGGTGAAGAATACCCATTAGCGGTTGGTGGAAAGCTAACAACTGACCGTTTGTTATTGGCTTATCACTTTGGTATTTTTCCATGGTTTATTCCTGGTGAAATGGTTCAATGGTTTTTTCCGAATCCACGATGTGTTATATATCCTGAAAGCTTAAAAGTTTCTAAAAGTATGCGACCGTATTTCAATCAGCAAAAATATCAATGGTCGATCAATAAGAATTTTGATGCAGTCATCCGACATTGTCAAACGGCAGGTGACCGATTGTTGGAAGGAACGTGGATAGGAGATGAAGTCTTAAAAGCATATACTGAATTGCATCGATTGGGATACGCACATTCGGTGGAGGTGTGGGATGAAAAAGAGCTAGTTGGTGGACTTTATGGAATTAAATTAGGAAAAGTATTTTATGGCGAATCAATGTTCAGCCTCAAAAATAATGCGTCAAAATTTGGCTTCATCAGTTTTGTTCGTCACTTAGTGCAAAATGAAGGTGTTAAGCTGATTGATTGTCAAATTGAAAACACGCATTTAGTGAGTCTTGGTGCCGTGACTATTTCGGGAGAGACGTTTTTATTGCATATTCGACAATGGGCATGGAAAGCTTCCAAGTCAGAAATAATAAGAAATTAAATCTGTGATGAAATTATCTAAAGCATTATGTCGGGAAATCACCGTTGGAGGTTGGTTACTAGCACTCATGGAAGATGATGTAGCGCATGGTTTCTTTTTTGATTTCGATAAAATTTCAGACACAGCTTCAAAAAATTTATTTGCCAATAAAAATCGATTGAGTAACGTCCAATATGATGGACGAAAGTGTTGGTGGAGTGGTGAGCATGAAGGTTATTGGCTGGATGGAATAGTTCGACATGGGTTTTTATTAAATAACGAAAAACTTATTGGTCAAGTGGATGAATGGGTTAATAATATTCTAAGTAGTACTGACGAGGACTATATCGGCATCTATAAAAATCATACTATCAACGGTCGCTATAAACATTCGGGTGAAAACGGAGAACTATGGACACAGTCAAGAGCACTTGCCGTTTTACTTGTATACTATGAATTTACGGCTCGAACGCTTGTGCTGGAAGCCGTAATAAAAGCTGTGGATGTGACCATGTCTAAATATGAAAATATAAATCCCTTTGAATCAAAAGCTCAACAAGGTGGAGTTAGTCACGCCGTAGGATATTTCGAAATTTTATCGTGGCTAGAGCGGTTGACTTCTAAGCGAAAATATATTCGCTATGCACGAAAATTATGGCGATATTTTAATTCGACGGAATTACGTGATGATGATCTGCAAATCAAACATCTGCTTAAAATCAACCGTCCTTTTAAAAAACATGGTGCACATATAGCTGAAGGACTATGGGTATTGCCATGGTTGAATATGTATAGTCAAAATGAACGATGGGATAGAGCTGAAAAAGCGATGTTAAAGAAACTGGATTTCCATACGACTCCTTCTGGAGCAATGTGTTGTGATGAAAATGTCAATGGAAATCAAGGGACGGCTAATTCATCCTATGAATTTTGTACCACTGTCGAACTAGTGATGGCGCTAACTGAAATGATGTCGGCATCTGCTGATGTCAAAATAGCCGATCGTATTGAAACCATTGTGTTCAACGCCATCTTGGGTGCAAGATTATCTGATGGACGCGGTGTAAGTTATCTAAGTATTGACGAAAGAAAGCATACAGACGAACATCGAAATAAAGGTCGTGAACTCTTCGATGCGTGTCATCCAGCGGCGGCATGCTGTGCTTTGAACGAAGCACGTGCAATGCCACATTACACAAATGGAGTTTGGATGACAACAAGTGGTCGCGATATTTATCTAATGTGTTTTGGACCGGTGTCCTTAAAAACCCAAATTGAAGATACTGATCTTGAAATTATTCAAGAAACAAATTATCCTTTCGGTGATGAAATATTATTAAGTGTTAAGTTGTCAAAACCTGTAGTATTCAAATTATTTATTAGACGACCGTTTGGTGTCCAGATTGTCAAATTCAATCATGATTGGATTGGAACAGTCCAAGAGATTGATGATTTTTTTCTAATAGAGCGCGTTTGGAATAATGGAGATGTGATTTCCTTAAAGTTTTTATTTGATATTAAGTTAGAGGCAAATACTTTAATGCTGGAGTCAGGAAGAATTGTAAAACGTGGACCGCTGATTTTCGCTCGACCAGTCCCACATACGGTTGATCGCATACATACATATGGTGATTCCAATCATGGACGTTATATGCTGACACCTGATCAGCCTTTTCAGCGATTTCGATTGGAATCCGAATCAAAAATGAAGATAAATTCAATTCACTCGGGGTATTTACCTGATTGGTTGTCTTCTTCAACCCACCTCCAGGCCTACCTTACCGATGAAGTCGGACAATCGTCCGAAGTCACTTTAGTACCAATGGGCCTGGTGCCCCTTCGCCAAATAGTATTTTAAATCGGATTACTCTGTGGCGCGTTTCCGGTTTATGACTACGCTCGATCCCTTACCTTTTGTGTCATCGACTAGCCTCCACATGATCATATAGTCTCCTTGAGTAAAATATTTGTTACCGGTTGCGTCATCAGCATAGTCGAATTTTGCCGTTTTTTCTAAATCATCAAAGAGCACCATGTGATAATCACTTTGATCAATAAAATATAATCCTTGAATCGATGTTTTACTGATCGCTTGTGTCAACTCGGGGTTCTGCCAGAGTTTATTACCAGCATTCTCAACTGGTATCCAATTGTCATCCTTTGATTGAATAAATGCGAGGACTTCTGTATTGTCCATTTCGGCTAATGCCATTATATCAGCAAACCGAATACCATCATAATCTTTTTCGTCACCTACACGAACAGGCTCTATTCGCTGATTGATCTCAGGTTTATTGTCATTAATTTCTTTTGTGACTGTCGTCCCGTTACTTTGATCTTCTACCTTATCGCTTTTGCAAGAGATGGCCAAAGCGCCAATGAAGAAGAATAGGAATAAAATATTTTTCATTAGTAAGTTTTAAAATGTATTAAACAGTTTCACAATATTTTTTAATTGTCTCGCGAAATAATCCAGCAATACTATTGAAGATTTTTCGATCACTTTTTATTTGTCGACCATCGAGCTCAACAACCGGTGTAAGCTCGCCCATAGTTCCGGTGGTAAAGATAAAATCAGCATTGTAAAGCTGTGATAATGATAAGTCAGCCTCTTGACATGCTATTTCACGTTGCCGACATAAATCCATGATGTGACCGCGCGTGATGCCAGGCAGGCAATTGCGTGCGTATGGAGTATACACAGTATCGTTCTTGATCATGAAAATATTAGTTCCATGCAATTCAGATGCAAAGCCTTGTTCGTCCAACATAAGCGCGGCATCAGCACCCGCGACGTTCGATTCGATTTTGGCTAGTATGTTATTTAATAAATTATTATGATGAATCTTTGAATCTAGAAATTGCGGATTGTTCCGACGCTGAGAAGATGTAATGACTTTTATTCCATCAGCATTATCATAAACCGGCTCCTTGTATTCTGGAACAATGATCAGCGTGCAACCCGATTGATTAAGTCGCGGATCCATTCCGGATGTAATTTTTACACCCCGCGTTAATGTTAACCGAATATGAACACCTGAGGTCATGTTGTTAGCCAGTAAAACTTCTTTTATTGCTGATTTAATTTCCTCATTTTTTGGAATATGATTAAATGCAAGCGTATGGGCACTTTCTTGTAACCTTTTCAAGTGGTGACTCAAACAAATGATGCCTTCATCATACAATCGTAAGCCTTCCCATACCGCATCACCCCCTTGTACGACACTATCAAATACCGAAACGGCGCCTTCATCACGATGGATAATTTTACCATTGATTGATACTTTTAGATCTTTATTTTTTTCATTAAATTCTTGTAGCATATTTGATATTTAGATGGTTACATGGATAGACGCTGCCATTAATTTGTCGTAATATGTTTTGGCTGTTTCATATAAGTCGGTGAAGGCAGGGTCAACTGTCACGGCCGTTTCATCATAAGGCTTGAAGCCAGTTAATTGATGTGTACTCTTATACCAATGTTGGGCCCATGACCCGTCTATGTCACGAGGTCCAGCCTCCCATTCGAGCATGGCTTGGTCAAAAGGTAAATTTATAATGTCGCAAAGGTGTCTCAATGCTTTTTCCGGGTTTTTTAATATTATCGAAGAATCCATGACGAAGACCTTACTGCCGAGCGATCTTAAATTTTCATAAATTTCCCATTGCGCTTTAATTCCAATATCGTCGATGGTCGGATTTTGAATCACTTTACTAAACGAATTTATAATGCGCGCCGGATCTCGAATGAGAATTAAATTTTCACAGGCGGAAAAACGATCTAGTGGCAAATCAATCATATGATGTGCCATGTTTTTAATAAATAACACAGTATCCGAATTATTATATTCTTGAAATTTTAAGAATATTTTATCCGAGTCATGATCCATTTCATCAAGGACGCGTTTGCCACCAGGATGATCTACTCCAGTTTTATTTAAATAATAACCATAAAACGGTTCGTCTATACCAACCGTATCGGCCCGATTATCGAACGCATACATGAGGCTTGTGGAAACAGTGCGCGGACTGGATATGAGATGAATGATCATAAATATGTTGCTTCAAGTCTTTAAAAGCGGCAATATATTAATTTCATCGCGATCACCCGTACAATTCATACTTTATTTGACGAGCAGGAGTGGCAACTTGCGGGAACAAGTTGGCCATGGCCTCATCGATCATGGCAGACCAGCCACACAGCAGATATAGATTTTCCTCTGACTTCGTTTTATATACAGATTTGTATACATCATGCACATAACCGGCGTGACCTTCCCATGTATCCGGCTTACTCAAAACAAAATCAAGGTCAAAGGAAGATAATTCCTGTTCCATCATTTCCAATTCTTCACGATACAACAAGTCTTCGGCAAATCTGCACCCATAAATTAAATGTATTTTTTTAAATGGTAATTGATCTTTCACAATTTTTCTAAGCATACTGACAAATGGAACCACACCAGTTCCAGTTGCGATCATAATGATCGGTTGCTCGAGATTTTTTGGAAGCACAAATGCTCCGTCTGGACCTTTGAATTTTATCGAATCACCTATTTTTAATTCTTCAAAGAAATAACTGCTAGCTAGTCCATCTTCAAGATGTCCGATTCCAAAAGATAAAATATTCTTGTCGTTCGGAATATTAGCTATCGAATAAGAACGCCATCGCTGCCGACGTTTATCGCCTATGGGTAAGTCCATGGTAATAAATTGTCCAGGATCAAATTCGAAAATTTCATCGTGGACAACAGCAATCGAAAATTCCATCTTAGACTTTGATATATGTTTGAGATCAATAACTTGACCAGTGTGCCATTTGGCTTTCATAGAATATGATTAAATAGATTATACCCATTAGAAAGTGATTTGGAAATTTAAAAACTTAAAATCGCTTTCCAATGGTAAATACTCGGCATGTAAACGGAATAAAGTCGATCATTCTGTTTTCATGCCGGTGTAAAGTGAGGATCCGGTTAGAATTACTCTTCGGAAATCATCTCGCTCCATGACTTAACAACTTCGTGGCCTTTTTGATTAAAATAAGCCGTTGTTTCTTCAGGTGAACGGTCGCTGGTGGCTAAAAGGAAGTCGCCGCCCCATGCGCCTAGAGATTTTACAGCGCCCCAATAGTCAGAAAAGCGCTCTGTTTTGATTTTTGGTAGGTCTAGGACTTCACTTAAGATAGATTCATGGTTTTCGAGAAGCATGGAAGCCTGTTTGAAATCCTTGGTTTGAGCCATCTCTTCCGTGATCGAGCTCACATCATCGATGACGCGCGGTTTGATTACAGAGGCACGACTGCGATAGTGATCAATGCCCGTCTGAGTGTCTTGTTTTTTGCCGGTATAGATAAAAAACAACTTATCCTGAATTTCTTTTGGAATGTTCGTTTTTGAAACGACAGGAATATTTTCATCTAGATGATAAAATATCGGTCCGGCCGCATCGGCGCATGCAATATCATATCCTGAGCCGCCGAAGGTTTTACTATACAATTCAAACGGATCTACGTCTGCCCATTGCGCGACACAATAAACTAATGTTGAGCTTGAACCCAATCCCCAGTCGAGTGGAAATTCGCAAGTAGTTTCTATTTTCAGCCCATTCCATTTACTGAGGAAATCAGAATTTAATCGGACAGCTGCAGTGAGCAATTCTGTGAGTCGATTTCCGATGACATCATCGGTCGTTCTTTCACACTTAAAATCGAATAATGAAATGACGGCAGAATACCATTGGTTACCATCGGGATCAAAACTTTTCCATTTTATATCAGAACCACGGCCCTTGACTACAGTCATTTTCTGACCTTGCAGGGTAGGGCATGCCAAGGCGTGCGCACCGTCAAGAACGAGGTACTCACCTGTCAACAAGAGTTTTCCTTTTGCGTAAAATGTTTCGATGGCTCCCAAATTAAGAAGCCACAATATTAGGAGATTTTGTTCAGATTCTTTCTATAATTATCGAGAAATTCTCGGACGGCGGCGAAAGAAACTATTTTATCGGAAAAGAATTTTTCTGCAGCGGTCTCTTCGGCGGTCGAAGAATCCATCGAATGCAAAATATTTAATAGATGCAACCGCATGTGGCCTTTTTGTATGCCCGTGGTTATCAAAGACTTAACGGCAGCAAAGTTTTGTGCGAGACCTACGGCTGCGATGATGCACATGAGCTCGCGGGCATCTGGATTGCCAAGTAACTCAAGTGAACGTTTGGCGATCGGATGTAGCGATGTAAGTCCTCCAACTGTACCAACCGCCAGTGGAATTTCCAACCAAAATGTAAAAATGCCGTTATCGATGGTGCATTGTGACATGCCGCGATACATTCCGTTGCGGGTTGTATGGGTATGTCCGCTCGCTTCAATTGCTCGAAAATCATTTCCAGTTGCGAGCACAACGGCATCAATTCCATTAAATATTCCTTTGTTGTGCGTGGTGGCTCGATAGGTATCAATCCGAGAAATTTTTATAGCACGGTAAAAGCGTTTGGCAAATTCTTCGGCCGAAAAATCTGACTGCCCATCCACCAATTCCGAAATCGGACAAGAGACCTTTGCGATGGCCAAACAATCTGGAGTATAGTTCGATAAGATGCTCATGATGACATCGCATTCAAAATCATGTCCTTCGAATAATGTATCTGTCAAAAACCAATCGAGTAATGTTTTAGCAAACTGTTCGAGGACTGAATTTATAAAATTCGCTCCCATCGAATCGCAGGTATTAAAACTCGCATTGATTTGATAATAATTTGGCTCAACCTGTGTAAATGATTTTAATTCGATCGAAGTAATACCACCACCACGGTTAACCATGTTTTTGGTAATGGATTTTGTTTCATCCATTAGTCGACTGCGCAATTTATGGAAATTAGATACGAGCATGTCTTCGGGACCATCCCAATAAAAGTGCACTTGACCTGTTTTTTCCATGTTAGTGACTTCGACCTGAAAACCGCCACGGTTCATCCAAAATTTTGCTGCACTCGAAGCAGCCGCCACGACACTACTTTCTTCAATGACCATGGGCACAGCATACGTTTTGCCGTTAATGACAAAATTCGGTGCGACACCATAGGGTAGTGGGAAATTGCTTATGGTGTTCTCACTAAAACCGTCGAAGAGACGTTGCTGATCTTCGTTTGGTAACCAATAGCTTTTAAGTTCCTTCAAAACGACATCGGGATCTTTGAAAAAGTTTTCAACAATCCATTTGATCTTACCCAATTTGGATAGTTTCGAAAAGCCTTTTATCGTTTTATTATCGTTCAATTCTACTGTTTATTTTCGAATCCGTAAATATGCGTGTGACATTTTTAGTCCATCCATTTGCTGCAAGAAAAATTGCCTTAAATCATCATAGGAATTCAGTGCATGTTTTAAAAATGCGGATGCCTGACCATAAACGGCATGCCCCTGACATTTTTCCATTAGATAATAGCCATGTAAATAATCCTGTATACCGCCAGAAATAATAAAACTGCGGCATTGTATATCATTGTCATTTATTAATTGGTTGACACTATTAACCATTTCATCAGCAGTATGACCTACGGCGGTCAGCGGACGCTTGTATGCTGATTTGTCTTCACTGCGATTTAATTCCAATTGTGTAAAGTTCGTCCCGCCCGATGCACCAAATTCGATAGCCGCGAGCGGAAGTTTCATAAGCGCATAAAGACTTTGAGGGCCCATCCCTTGACCAACCTCTTTTACGATAATCGGAAAATCAAGATGCTCACAGCAATATTTTATCGTGTCGAGTGGTGGCAATTTAAATCGATCACCTTCAGGCTGCGCCCATTCTTGAAGTGGGTTCACATGAATAATTAAACCATTGGCGTTTAGTTTTTCGACGAGTGCATTTATTTTATCAAATGAATTTGTTTCAATTAATTCTTCGATTTGTGCCACTCCTAAATTTGCGAAAAGCGATTGATCTTCACCAATAATTGGGCGCATATTAAAATCATCCAACCGCACATCGCTATTGAGTAATGCGCGACATGACCCAAGTCCCATGCCAAGTCCAAACTCGTTGCAAAGCTGGGCCAGATTTTGGTTGATGTGGCGAGCGCGTTCTGTTCCACCTGTCATACTCGAAATCCACAATGGAAATTTCATTTGCGCATGGAGAAACGTCTTTGTCAAATCCATGTCTTCGGGGTGCCCGGCAAGCATAGGCTCGTAGTGAAACCGGTGATCGAGATCGCCGGCAGCGAGTCGTGACTCGAAGGCTAGTTCGATATGATCTTCTTTCCGCGATGCAAGTAGTTTGTCCGAGCTCATACACTTATCTAAAACGAGCGATTAAGATAGGTAGAATCGGGTAAATGGGTGGGTGAGCGTCTTCTGTGTTTGATGCCTAAAGTTCAAAATAAATCTTGTTGAAGGATGCATGAAAGCTTGAGTAGCCATAACTGAACAGAGTCAGAAGGGTAAAACGGTTATCTATCTGGTTGATCTTTCTAGTTATTAGATCATTAATGATGGTTCGGATGAGCAAAAGACTTGTCAATTTAGGCCTTAATAAATTTTTACATAGAATGCTATAAAAAGTATGAAATAGGATTAATTATGGATGAAATATGCTAAGTAACTATCGAAGGATTATAGTCCTAACATGAAAAATTATCATAGATCAATTTCTTCAGATAATTTTAATAAAGCCCTTGCAGAAATGAAATATTAAATATAACTTAGTCGCATGAATTAAATACGAACCGAGTTAAACCCTAATTATCTCCTCGTAAAATGTTAATCTAATACTGCTCGAACAATGTTCGGGTGCGACGTTTATAGCCCCAATTTAAAATTGAGTGTGTATTGCGCATGCTTGAACGAGCATTGCTTTGTCATGTCGCACTTGACCTAGCTATGATGAAACTATTTATTATAAAATGATTGATATGTGCATTTTGACAAACCTCGTTCTTCTGAGAAAATCATGTTTTCTTATCATATTTCTTTGTTGTCATGCCTTCATCTATGGGCAGCATACACAGCAATATACGTTGGACATAAGCTCTGATTCAAATGATTTGGTTGAGATTATATTCCAACCAATGACGATGTTGAGCGATGCGGAGATTTATTTCGACACGATTACTCTGTTTCCAGATACGAGCTATATAAATCGTCATATACATTTCAATGTAAATGGAAGTCAATGTGAAGATATCATTTTTGGTCTTCAAAATCTCAGTCGTTCTAAAACATACGGTTTTCGGTTTGTGGATAATAAGATATTAATTCTTCATGATCGGCTTATGCTACAAGGCCCATTTGATGGATCTGGAATGAACGGTTTGCCAGTTATTATCCCAGATGATATTGCATCAGTTCAAGAACTCGCGATTGTGTGTGACGCAAATACGCTAGAATACTATATCAATGACACGCTGATCTATTCCTCATGTACAAAATTGGATACAAAATATTTGATACAATCCGTGATTCCAATTCAAGGGGTGCAATTAATTATGTCAACAGACTATGTAGAATATTGAATAACACTCAGCCAAACCCAAATCCTATGTTACGCAAGAGATTTAAATATTACACTACCAAATTATTGAAAACAATAATAATCATTTTAATAGCTGTGACATGCTCGCACTTTTCCGCGGCTAGTACGTCGGATGTCGTTGAAAATTACGAACCTGATCTCACCACCGATTTGATGATCGGAGATACTGTCATGTA
>ENA-ORXU01000652-ORXU01000652.1-marine-metagenome-genome-assembly--contig:-NODE-652-length-36850-cov-7.042232_pt1 | contig 36850 bp, 32 predicted proteins | sample MGYA00237869_ERZ511484 | MGnify/ENA metagenome assembly ERZ511484 | reverse complement strand
CCCGTGCGGAAACGGATGACGGAACGGACGGAGGGACGGAGGCCATGCGATGCTCCTGTGTGACGCCGGAACGGCACGATTCAGCATGCGCCCGAAATGTGACGCGATCAAGAAGGACGCGCCGCCGATGGCCAGACACCGTCCGATCGATTCCCCCTACCGCTCCTTCACGAACGGCACGCCCACCGCCTTGGGCGCCACCGCCCGACCGATGAACCCTGCCAGCAGCACCACCGTCAGCACGTACGGCAACGCCTGGATCAACTGCACCGGTACCTCGCCGATGCCGGGCAGCTCGACCCCCTGCAGCCGGATCGCCACCGCATCGAGAAAGCCGAACATCAGGCAGGCGAACAGGGCCGGTACCGGCCGCCACTTGCCGAAGATCAGTGCCGCCAGCGCGATGTAGCCCTGCCCGGCCGTCATCTCCCTCACGAAGGAGGCGTTCTGCGCGGTCGACAGGTAGGCGCCGGCCACGCCCGCCAGGCCACCGCAGATGGCCACCGCCGCATAGCGCAGGCCCGATACCGATAGCCCGGCGGTGTCCACCGCCAGCGGATTCTCGCCGACCGCCCGCAGCCGAAGTCCGAACCGGGTGCGATAGACCACCCACCAGGTGATGGCGACCAGCAGCAGCGCGATGTAGACCAGGATGTTGTGTCCGCTCACGACGTCGGCGTAGAACTGCCCGACGAGCGGTACGTTGCGCGCCGCCTCCTCGAACGGCAGGCTCAGCGGACGAAAGCGTGCGTCCCCGCTCAGGGCCGGCGTCTGCCCGCCTTGCGAGAACCAGGCGATGCCCAGCACCACGGTCAGCCCCGAGGCCAGGATGTTGATCGCCAGCCCCGACACCACCTGGTTGCCGCGGTGGGTGATGCAGGCGAAGCCGTGCACCAGCCCGAGCGCGATGCCCACCAGGATGCCCACCAGCAGCGCCAGCCAGGCGCTGCCGGTCACCGCGGCGACGCTGCCGGCGGCGAAGGCTGCCGCCAGCATCTTGCCCTCCAGGCTGATGTCGACGATGCCGGAGCGCTCGGAGAACAATCCGGCCATCGCCGCCAGGATCAGCGGCGTGGACACGCGCAACGTGGCATCGAGCACCGCGAACAGACCGGACAACGCGTCCATCAGCAACGCCTCGACGAACGAGCACGACGATTCGGCGCCGCGCTACGCATGCGCAGGTTCCAGGCTCTCGGGCCGCTTGAACAGCAGCCAGACCTTCACCACCCACGGGCGCAGCATCAGCGCCAGCGCTCCGCAGAACAGGATGATCAGTCCCTGCACGGCGACCACCATCTCGCGGGTGATCAGCGGCACGTCGAAGGCCAGCTCCGCACCGCCCTGGTACAGCACGCCGAACAGCAGGCTGGCCATGACGATGCCGACCGGATGGTTGCGCCCCATCAGCGCCACCGCGATGCCGGTGAAGCCGTAGCCGGCGGTGAAATTCATGATCAGGCGATGGTGCACGCCCATGATCTCGTTGACCGCCATCAGCCCGGCCAGCGCGCCCGATACGCACATGGCACTGACGATGACCGTCTTCGGGCGGATGCCAGCGTACACCGCGGCCGCCTCGGACTGCCCGGCGGTGCGCAGCTCGTAGCCCCAGCGCGTGCGCCAGATGTACAGCCACACGCCCACGCAGCACACCAGCGCCAGCAGCAGCGAAAGATTGAGCGGCGTGCGCGTCACGTCCAGGCCGAACACGCCGAGGAACTCGTGCATGAACGGCAGCCAGGCCGACTCGTCGAACTGGCGCGACTCGGGCGACATCTGCCCCGGCTGGATCAGCACGTTGACCAGCAGGTACACCATCAACGAGGCGGCGATGAAGTTGAACATGATCGTGGTGATCACGATGTGGCTGCCGCGGTGCGCCTGCAGCCAGCCCGGAATGAACGCCCAGGCCGCCCCGAACAGCGCGGCAGCACCGATGCCGATCGGGATCAGCAGGACCGCCGGCAGCCAGCGATCCAGCAGCAGGAAGACCAGCGTGACCCCCAGCCCGCCGATGTAGGCCTGCCCTTCGCCGCCGATGTTGAACAGGCTGGCGTGGAAGGCGACCGCCACCGCAAGGCCCGTGAAGATGAAGTTGGTGGTGTAGTACAGCGTGTAGCCGATGGCGTAGTCGCTGCCGAGCGCACCTCGTACCATGATGCCGACCGCCTCGATCGGGTCGACCCCGATGGCGAGCATGATCAGTCCGGCGAAGAACAGCGCCACCGCGATGTTCAGTATCGGGATGACGACCACTTCCAGCCAGGCGGGAAGCGGGACGCTGGCGGTGTTGATCTTCATCGGATGTTCATGGGCTGATCATCGGCTGGTCATGACGATTCGTGCGCGTTGGCCATCATCAGACCGAGTTCGGTCTTGTCGGCGTCACGACCGGCGACCTGGCCGACGATACGCCCTTCGTACATCACCAGGATGCGATCGGACAAGGCCATGATCTCGTCCAGTTCGACCGATACCAGCAAGATGGCGCAGCCCGCATCGCGCATCTCGACCAGCTTCTCGTGGATCAGCTCGATCGCGCCGATGTCCACGCCCCGCGTCGGCTGCCCGACCAGCAGCACCTCCGGTCGCTTGTCCAGCTCGCGCGCCAGGATCAGCTTCTGCTGATTGCCGCCGGAGAACGAACCGGAGCGCAGTGACGGATCTCCGGGGCGGACATCGAAGCGCTCCATCAGGTCTCGGCAGATGCGCCGTATGGTGGACAGTCTCAGCAGTCCGCGCCACCTGATCCGCTCGGCGCGGTGGTAGCCGAGCACGGACGATTCAGCTGCACTGAACGACTTGATCAGGCCCAGCTTCAATCGATCCTCGGGCACGTGATGCACCCGCAGCTCACGCATGCTGGACGGATCGGGCAGGTCCTCCACCGAGGCCTCTCGACCGTTGATCACGAAATGCCCGGCGCTCGGCTTGCGGATGCCGGCAAGCACTTCCAGCAGCTCGCTCTGCCCGTTTCCGGCCACGCCCGCCACGCCGAGGATCTCGCCCCTCCGCACCGACAGGTCCACGTCCGCCAGGCGAATCGCGCCATCCGCATCCACCAGCTTCAGGCCCCGGACATCGATGCCGAGGCTGGTGTCGGCCGGCAGGTCCTCGCCGCGCAGGTGGTTCACGCTCTGCAACGGTCGTCCGACCATCAGCTCGGCCAGTTCGCCCATGCTGGTGTCGGCGGTGGTGCGGTGGGCGACCATCTCGCCCAGGCGCAGCACCGACACCGTATCGGTGATGTCCATGATCTCGCGCAGCTTGTGCGTGATCAGGATCACGGTGACACCGCGCTCGCGCAACGTTCTCAGCACGCGGAACAGCTGGTCGGCCTCCTGCGGTGTCAGCACGCCGGTGGGCTCGTCCAGGATCAGGATCTCGGCGTGCCGATAGAGCGCCTTCAGGATCTCGGTGCGCTGCTGCTCGCCGACCGGCAGGCCGCCGACCAGCGCGTCCAGCTCGATGCTCAGCCCGTACTCGCTCTCCAGGCGCTGCAGTTCGCGGCGGGCATCGGCGGCGTTCGCAGCGAGCAGCCGATGCTCCTCGGCGCCCAGCATGACGTTCTCCAGTACCGAGAACGTGTCCACCAGCATGAAATGCTGGTGGACCATGCCGATGCCGACATCGATCGCATCACGCGAGCTGCGGATGTCGGCCGGCTTGCCGCCGATGAGAACGTCGCCCTCGTCGGCCTGGTAGAAGCCGTACAGGATGCTCATCAACGTGGACTTGCCGGCCCCGTTCTCGCCGACGATGCCGTGAATGGTGCCGCGCCGCACGCTCAGGTCGATGCCGCGATTCGCGACCACGGCGCCGAAGCGCTTGGTGATGCCGCGCAGCTGCAGCGCCGAGCCGGCGTCGATCCCGTCGCCCGTCGCGCCGTCACCCGTCTTGCCCGGCGTGCCGACGATTCCGCCATCGGCCAGGGCCGCGGAGCCGCTATTCATGGGCGATATGCCTGCGCAGGTCCGGAGCGGTGCCGCGATGGCGGGTCGTGCACCGGCATCGCGGCCGTGCGATCGTTCAGTAGCTGCAGCTGTTGTCGCTCATGTAGTCGTGCACCACGATGTCGCCGGCGACGATCGCGGCACGTGCCTCATCGACCGCGGCCAGCATGTCGGCATCCACCAGCGACTCGTTGTTCTCGTCCATGGCGTAGCCCACACCGTCCTCGGCCAGGCCCAGCACCTTCATGCCCGGCTCCCAGGTGCCCTGCATCGCGCTCATGAAGCTGTCGTAGGCGGCCACGTCGACACGCTTGAGCATCGAGGTCAGCATGGTGCCCGGCTGCAGGTAGTTCTGGTTGGAGTCGACGCCGATCGCCAGCTTGCCGCCGTCGGCCGCCGCCTGGTACACGCCCACGCCGGTGCCGCCTGCCGCGGCGTAGACCACGTCCACGCCCCGATCGAACTGCCCCTTGGCCAGTTCGCTGCCACGACCCGGATCGTTCCACGCGGAGGGTGTGGTACCGGTCATGTTCTGGACCACGTCCACCGCGGCGTCCGCATGCTTGGCGCCCTGCTCGTAGCCGCAGGCGAAGCGCCGGATCAGCGGAATGTCCATGCCGCCGACGAAGCCGACCATGTCGGACTCGGAGGCCATGGCCGCCATGACGCCCACCAGGAACGAGCCTTCGTGCTCCTTGAACACGACCGACTGCACGTTGGGCAGGTCGACCACACCGTCGATCAGGGTGAAACGCACGTCCGGGAATTCCTTGGCGACCGTCTCGATCGGGCCGGCCTGTGCGAATCCGATGCCCAGGATGGGATCGGCACCACGCTGCGCCATGCGCCGGATGGCCTGCTCGCGCTGGGTCTCGTTGGTGACCTCGAACTCGCGGTACTCGATGCCGGTCTCCTCCTTGAAGCGCTGGACGCCGTCGTTGACCCCCTGGTTGAAGGACTTGTCGAACTTGCCACCCATGTCGAACACGACCGCGGGCGAGATTTCCTCACTGTGGCTGGCGGCCTGAAGGCTGCCGGCGACCAGCAGCAGAGCGGCGGCGAACGCCGTGCGGGAAAGGGACATGGGGCGTCTTCCTGAATGGATTTTCGGTGGAATCGAGGATATCACGCAGCCTGCGCCCCCCGGGTACGCGCCCGCTATCCGCCCGCTACCCACCCGTCGGCGGCTCGGCTGACGGGGCGGGCGTCGGGGCGGCATCGGCCGCGACCAGCTTCGTGCCCAGTTCGGCGAAGCTGTCCTTGTAGTAGTACGGCGTGGTCTGGTCCGGGCTCTGCGGGTTTTCCTCGTTCACCCCGTAGTCCAGTCCGGCCTCGGTCAGACGCTTGTAGCTCTTCATGACGCCGGGTCGGGTCGAGCTTTCGCGTGTCGCCTCCTCCAACAGCCCCAGCGACAGCATCAGGCGGTTCGCCTTGACAGCCGACAGCGGAACATCGTGCGCCTTCAGCAGTTTGGTGAGCGATTCGACATCACTGCCCTTCATGGTGCCCTACCCCTGTCGTGTTCAACGTGACGGGACCGCATCGTCCTGCTGATCGCGGTCGCGAAAGGCCTCGGTCACCGCCTGTGCCTCGAGCGGTCCGGTACCGAGTGCCTCCAGCGCATCTTCGCCCATCAGCAGCGCCGATTCAAAGGTCTCGCGATGCGCACGGTCGGCCCCGTGCTCGATCAGCCTTGCGCGCGCCTTCCGGTCGACCGCACGCGCCACGATGCTCAGGTGGGGGTAGGCACGGCGGGCGCGGCGAACCAGCTCGGCCGCGTGCTCGGCATTGTCCAGCGCCACCACCAGCGTGACCGCCCGCTGCGCACCGGCCGCCTCGATCAGGTCGGGGCGCAGCGCGTCGCCGTAGAATCCGAAGAAGCCGTCGCGACGAAGGTCGGCGAACCGGTCCGGATCGTTGTCGATCACCGCGACCCGCTTGCCGGCCGACGCCAGCAGCCGGGCGATCACCTGCCCGACCCGACCGTAACCTGCGACGATGACCTGCACGTCGAGCTCCGGCAACCGCTCCCGCTGCGACTCGATCTGGCGCTGGACCGGAAAGCGGTCGCGGGACAGGGCCATGCGCAGCAGCAGTGGGGTGGACAGCATCGACAGCGTGGCGATCAGCACCAGCTCGGTCGCCAGCGTGTTCCTGATCGCACCGTAGTCGACCGCCAGCGCGATCATCACGAAGGCCAGCTCGCCACCCTGCGCCAGCAGGGAGGCCAGCCAGATGCGTTGCCGTCTGGGTACCGAGGAGTAGCGCAGCAGGTTGCGCAGCACCCACATCTTGATCAGCAGCAGCAGCGCGACCAGCGCCAGCATCTCGACCGGTTTCCTGAAGAAGGTCGCGAAATCGACCTGCATGCCGAACGCGATGAAGAACAGTCCGACGATCAGACCGCGGAACGGCCGGATCGCGATATCGATCGCCGAGCCGTACTCGGACCGGACCAGCAGGAAACCGGCCGCCAGGGCACCGATCTCCAGCGGCAGGCCGAACCCTGCGAACAGCAGCAGCACCCCGATGATGGCCAGCAGCACGAAGGCGGCGAACAGCTCATCGACGCCCACGCCCACCACGAAGCGAAAGCCGTAGCGCAACACCCGGTCCCCGATCAGCAGCACCAGCGCGATCGCCAGCGCGCCGCTGGCGACCCGCGGCCAGCCGCTGCCGTCGATGGCCAGGCGCTCGAATCCCAGCAGGGGCATCAGCACCACCAGCGGCACCAGCAGCAGCTGCTGGGTCAGCAACAGCTGCTGGCCGGTCTCGGCCAGCGGAGAGCCGGTCGGATACCGGCGACGAAACGCCTCGCTCGCCATCGCGTCCGACACCAGCGCCAGTGCCAGCGCCGATACCAGCGCCTCGTGCCACGCCAGCCCCAGTGCCAGCGCCACCAGGAACACCAGCGCAGCGACCCCGCCCACGAATCCCAGACCCATGAGACCGGAACCGTCCACCAGGCGCGTGACACGGGCCGGCGTGGCGCGCAGCGCTATCACGAACAGTAGCAGCAGCACGGTGATACGGGTGAAGCCTGCGATGTCGTCGGGCTCGCGCACCAGCGCCAGGCCCCAGGGGCCGATGATCACGCCGGCCACCAGGTAGCCGAGCACGCCCCCCATGCCGGCCCACTTCGCGGCCGGCACCGCCAGCAGGGCGACGAACAGGTACACGAACAATTGCGCGAGCGCACCGACCGACTCCAGGCTCATCGTTCAGCACCGCGCCTGCCGGGTCGCTCGTGCGCCTGGAAGACGAACTCGTCCGGCAGCAGACCGTTCAGGCGCTGGCCGGAGCGTCCAGCTCGTGAATGCCGGTGCCGTACCGGGCCATCGTGCTGTCCGGTGCGAAGCTGCCGGCCCGTGCCTCGGCCATCTGCTGCTGGAAGCGCCGCGGCCAGGGCTCCTCGAGCAGCGAGCCGACGTCCGTGTACGGGAACAGTTCGTCATAGCGCTTCACCGATTGCTGGCTGACCCGCCGATAGACATGCGTGCGATTGAGGTCACGCGCCGAACGAAGCCCGGCCGCGGCCACGATCTCGGCCAGCGTCTGCAATGTCTCGCGGTGAAACCTTGCCACCCGCGTGCGCTTGTCGCCCACCACCAGTCCGGCCTGCAGGCCGGGATCCTGGGTCGCCACGCCGGTCGGGCAATGGTTGGTGTTGCACAGCAGCGACTGCACGCAGCCGAGCGACATCATGAAACCTCTCGCGCTGTAACACAGGTCTGCCCCCAGGGCCAGGTTGCGCACCATGTGAAAGGCGGTGAACACCTTGCCGACCGCGATCACGCGGATGTCGCCCTTGATCTCGAAGCCGGACAGGCAATCGCACACGAAGGCGAGTCCGTCGCGCAGCGGCATGCCGACCGAATTGCAGAATTCCAGCGGTGCCGCGCCCGTGCCGCCTTCACCGCCGTCCACGGTGATGAAGTCGGGACGGATGCCGGTCTGCACCATGGCCTTGCAGATCGCCACGAATTCGCTTTCGCGCCCCACGCACAGCTTGAACCCGACCGGCTTGCCACCGGACAGCTCGCGCAGGCGGGCCACGAACGCGAGCAGTTCCAGCGGCGTGCCGAACGAGGAGTGGGCGGGCGGGGAGGCCACCAGCGTGCCGGGCTCGACGCCCCGCGCCTCGGCGATCATCGCCGTGTTCTTGATGGCCGGCAGGATGCCGCCGTGCCCCGGCTTGGCACCTTGCGAGATCTTGATCTCGATCATGCGGACCGACTCGTTCGCGGCGGTGCGCGCGAACTGCTCGGGCTCGAATCGGCCGTTCTCGTCACGGCAACCGAAATAGCCGGTACCGATCTGCCAGATCAGGTCGCCGCCGTGTTCCAGGTGAAATCGCGACAGCCCGCCTTCGCCGGTGTTGTGCGCGAACCGCCCATCATGCGCACCACCGTTCAGCGCCAGGATCGCGTTCGGCGACAACGACCCGAAGCTCATCGCGCTGATGTTCAGGAGACTGGCCGAATAGGGTTGCGTGCACGCCGCGCCACCGACCAGCACGCGCGGCCCGCCGACCTGGCTCGAGCCGGATGGCGACTGCACCTGCGTGCCGTCGACGGTGGCCCTGACCTTGCCGGTTCCGGACGAATCGTCGTCTTCTGCCCGATCCTCGATACCGTGCAGGTCGATCGCCGCGATGGAGTGGCCGATCCATTCGTAGCCGTCCCGGTAGGTGTCCACCTTGGTACCGAACGGCACGGTGTCGCTGGCCCCCTTGGCACGCTGGTAGACCACCGATCGGAACATGCGCGCCACCGGCGCGCCGTCGGTCTCCGATTCGATGAAGTACTGGCGAACGAACGGCCTGACCGTCTCCATCAGCCAGCGACCCCGACCGACCAGCGGAAAGTTGCGCCGCAGCGAATGCTCGGTCTGGTTCATGTCGATCGCGCCCAGGACCACCAGCGGCACGACGATCAACCCCAGCAGCCAGAGCGGAGTGAACCAGGGGCCCAGTGCCATCACACCGAGCAGGGCGACGATCGAACAGACGATGAAACCGCTACGCACGCAGGGAAACTCCACCACAGGCCGCGTACGCGGCACGTCTCGTCCAGCCGGACAGGAAGGTGTCCATCCAGGCGGTGATCGCCGCATCGTTGCGCACCGCGTCGGCCATGTGCCGCGCTCGCTGCGCATCGCACAGGTCGTGCGGCTTGCGCTCGCGGTTTCGCGCCTGCCAGATCGCCAGCACCTCGGGATTGACCTCAGGGTGAAACTGCACGGCGACGGTGCGCTCGGACAGCTCGAATGCCTGGTTGGGAAACAGCTCGCCGGTCGCGGTGCGCACCGCGCCCGCCGGCAGGTCGAACCCCTCGGCATGCCACTGCATCACGTGAATCGGCGCTGCCAGGAAATGCTTCCCGTCGGCACTCGGCGACACCCGGTGGAAACCGACCTCGCCCACGCCGTCCTCGCGGGCCGCCACCCGCGCCCCGCACACGTGCGCCAGCATCTGCGCGCCCAGGCACACACCGAAATAGGGCGTGTCGGCGTGCAGGCAGCGCTCGATGAAGCGTTGCTCGGGCAGCACCCAGTCTTCGGCATGCGCATCGTTGGCGCTCCAGCGACCGCCGAACACGACCACCCCGGCATAGCGGGACGGGTCCGGAAAGGGCTTGCCGGACAAGGGGTAGAAGAATTCGACCGGAATCGAGGCCGCCTGCATCCAGCGGGTGCAACGATCGACGTTCCAGCCCTCGGTATGCTTGACGAACAGATAGGGTGCGCTGGCGTCGACGCTCATGGGTCTGCTGGTGATGACGGGACAGGCATCGTGTCCGATGCCCGTCCTGCACGCAAGCCGGATACCGAAACGGTGATCGAAGGACCGACGGGCCCACCGAAGGGCCCACCGACGATGAGGTCGGGCGCCGCCGTCGGCATCAGCGAACGATGATCGAGAACGGCACCGAACGTGTCGCGTTGCCGGCCGGGTCGGATGCCTCGACCATCAGTCCCTCCAGCCGTTGCCTCTGGCGCGGGCGCCCGGACACCACGCCGGTGTTCGGGTTCAGGCGCAATCCGGCCGTCAGCGCGACGGCGCCCGCCATCCGGTAGCTCAGCGGTTCGCCCTCGGGATCCTCGAACCGTGCGCGTACCGGCACGATCGGATTTCCCAGTTCGACGATCTGGTCGAAGACCGTGGCGGCCAGGTGCACCGGTGCCTCGTCGAGCGCCGCCACCGCCGCCTCGATCACCAGCGCGACCGGTACCGCGAGCTGCGCGCTGCCGTCGCTGATCAGCAGCGTCAGCGGATACGTGCCCGCATCGTCGGCGCCCGGCACGCCGACCAGCAGGCCGTTGCTGCCCAACGACAGGCTGCCGTCGGCCGGCAGCGGCTCGTCGAACGAGAAATCCAGGGGATTGGATTCCGGATCGACGAAGAAGTCGGCGAAATCGATCGACAGCAGGTCGCCGACCCGGCCTTCCAGCGCCGGCAGTTCCCCGACCGCCTGCGGGGCCTGGTTGGCGGTGACGATGCGGACGGTCACCGTCGCCGGCGCGCTTTGCGCGCCGCCATCACCGGCGCGATACGTGAACGTGTCGAGCACGTCGGCACGTCCGTCGGTCGGGGCGGGCGCGTACAGAAAGCCGCCATCGGGCCGCAAGGAGAAGCTGGCCGAGCGCTGCGGCGCGATGCTCAGCGTCGCCACCAGCGGTTCGTTGCCCGTATCGTCGTCATCGACATCGTTGGCCAGCACACCCTGCGCCGCATCGATGTCCAGCGTCCGGTTCTCCAGCACCACGTAGGTATCGTTCAACGCCTGGGGAGCCTCGTTGATCGGCACCAGGCACAGGTCGATCTGCCGCGTGTCCTCCTCGATGAATCCGCCCTGCCCCTCGGCGTCGGCGGCCTGTCGCCCGAGCGCGACCTGATAGCGCAGCCCGACCGGCGCGCGCAGCGGCGGAATCGTCAGCTCCAGGGCCACCGGCTCGTCCGCACCGGCCTCCTCGAGACGCTCGACCGCCACGGAGCAGTCATCGGCGTCGATCGAGCACGCCGCCTCCAGCGTGTCGACCGCCCGCTCGATCGCGAAGCCCTCGATGGCGGCGCAGCTGTCCAGCGCGCCGCTCAGCAGCGGCGTGGACTCGAAGCGTACGTCCCGCCGTGGATCGCCGTTGCGCCTGGCCTCCAACCTGACGATCCGGTCCTCGGGCACGCCGATCGCACCGTTCAGCGGCTGCTCGTCGAGCGTGATCGGCGCGGCCTGACGAATCGGCCCCGCGGTCTCGCCGTCACCGGCCGAATCCACCCAGTCGCAACCGGTGAGCGCCAGGCAGGTGACGGCGGCGCCGAACGCATGACGCGCGTGACGCCACCGACCCGGAAATGTGTCGAGGGGTATTCGCACCATCAGACCAGATGGCCCGCGACGATGGTGTCGATGAAGTCGGCCAGCACGCGCGGCGCCTCCACGCCCATGCAGGCCGACACGCGCTCGCGATCATCCCAATCGTCGCGCGCGTAGCGGTAGCCGACGCGATCCAGCGCCAGCTGCCCGGCCGCCATGCCGTCCGGCACCACCCGTGCGCCGCCGCTGATCGTCGAGAACGCATCCGGTATCACCAGCCAGGCCACCGCGGCGGCATCGTGCATGGCGCAGGAAGGCTCGGCGCCGGCGGCGTGCGCCTCGCGCGCCGCCCCCTGGCGGGTGTAGAAATCGACGTAGAACCGGCTGCTCGCCCGGATCAGCTCGCCGGTCCTTCCGGCCTGGGCGCCCAGGCGGTCGAGATCGCTGTCCTTGATCATGATCCGGTGCGTGACGTCCAGCCCCACCAGGCACACCGGCCAGTCGCGCGCCAGCACCTCGTCCGCGGCGTGCGGGTCGTTGTAGAAGTTGGCCTCGGCCAGCGGCGTCACGTTGCCCGGTTCGTCCACCGTGCCCCCCATGATGACCAGCGAATGCACCAGCGAGGGCAGCTCGGGCTCGCGCCTGAGCGCCTCGGCGATGTTGGTCAGCGGCCCGATGGCGACCAGCCGGAGCGTGCCGGGCGACCGGCGCGCGGTGTCGATGATGAAGTCCGCCGCGTCCATCTCGAGCACCCGGGCATGGTGCGCGTCCGGATCCAGCGGTTCATCGGCGACATAGGTGTTGCCGATCCCGTCATCGCCGTGGACGAATTCGGCGGTCGGCAGCGGGGCCTGCACCAGCGGCGCCGCCGCTCCCTGGACCACGGCTACCTCCTTTGCGCCGAACCGCTCCAGCAGCCAGCGCGCGTTGCGGGTGGTCTTGATGACGGTGGTGTTGCCGAACACCGTGGTCAGCGCCACGAGCCGCAGCCGGGGATGTGCCAGCGCGTAGGCGATCGCCATCGCATCGTCACAGCCGGGATCGGTATCGATGATCAGAGGAATCATGGGTGCAGCGAACCTGGGTGCAGCGAACCGAAGCCGGGAAGCGAGGAAAGGATCACGAACGAAGCGCGGCGTCGACCGCCGCCGCATCCGGGATGGACGGTGTGGCGCCGCTCACGGTGACCGCCAGCGCACCGGCCGTCACGCCACGCTGCAGCGCCTGATAGGCGGGCACGCCGGCGACCAGGGCGGCCAGCAGGAAGCCTACGAATGTATCGCCAGCGCCGGTGGTATCGACGACCGGGACGTCCGGTGGTTCGGCCTGCAGCCGCCGATCGGCAATCGACAGGCGGGCACCGCGGCCACCGAGCGTGATCACGCGTACCGCGTCGGGGCACAGCGTGGCAAGCGTTGCGTCGATGCGATCGAGCGCATCCGCGCTCGACAGGCCCGCCTCCTGCCCGCACAGCATGGCCGCCTCGGTCTCGTTGACCACCAGCAGCGCGACCCGATCGAGCGGCAGCCGCGCTACCGAGGCGTGCATCGGCGCCGGGTTGAAGGCGATGTGCAAGCCGCGCTCGATGGCGATGGCGAAGGCGCTGTCCAGTCCGTCGCACTCGTTCTGCATCAGCAACCAGTCGCCCTGGCGCGCATCGCTCAGCAACGTCTCGAGCGCCGAGCGCTCGAAGCCCCGGTTGGCACCGCCGTGCAACACGATGGCGTTCTCGCCCGCCTCGTCGACCTGGATGATCGCGTGACCGCTGACGCCTGCCACCCGTTCCACCCGGGTGGTATCGACGCCGGCCTCGCTCAGCGTGCCGAGCAGCGATGCATCGGCCTCGCCGATACGCCCCACGTGCGCAACCGTGGCGCCCGCCCTCGCCAGCGCCACGCTCTGATTGGCACCCTTGCCGCCCAGCACGGTGTCGAGCGCAAGGCTTGCCAGGGTCTCGCCGGGCCTGACCAGATGAGGGACCCGATAGATCTGATCGATGTTGATCGAACCGAAGACGTGTACCTTCACGAACGTCGTCCGACTGGCCAGGGGTGGCCGAAGTCTAGGGAAGGCGTGCCGAACTATCCACCCCCCCTTTCCAGCCGTGCTCCCCCTGCTCCTCGCTCGTCACGTCGTGCCCGCTCATCGATGCCGGCACGACGCTCGTACAAGCGAGGCTGCGCTCGAGGATGCCCGCATGCCCCCCGACCCGATCGACCCACAGGACGCCGCACCGCTGCCCGGCACGCTGGCCTCTCCGTGCGTGGGTGTCTGCCGACTGGATCGCCAGCGTCAGGATTGCCTGGGGTGTCGCCGTACCCTGCAGGAAATCGGTGCGTGGCGGGATCTCGACGATCCGGCGCGCCAGCGGGTGCTCGACGCCGCCGCGGCGCGACGCGACGCGCTGGCCGCGACCGCCATCGATGCCGTGGCTGGAATCGGCGATCAGGCGACCGATGACGGGGGAATGGAGTAGGTGCCGGTCGCGTGAGCGACCGCCCGCTGCCGATCTTCGGCCGCGCTCCACATCAGCACTTCCCCCACCGCCAGCCGACGTCCGATCTTCAGCACCCGCGCCTCGGCCAGCACGTCGCCGGCCGCCGGTCGGCGCAGGAAATTGATCGACAGCTGGGTCGTCACCGCCAGTTCCACCGGCCCGATGCGCGACAGCACCAGCGCGTACAGCGCTGCGTCGGCCAGTCCCATCAGGATGGGGCCGGCCACCGTGCCGCCGGGGCGCAGGTGCGACGGGTCGTGCACGGCCCGCATCAGCACCCGCTCGGTCTCGATCGCCTCGCACACCAGCCCCATCGAGGCGGCGAACGGCAGACGGGCATCGCTGAGTGCTCGAAAGGTGTCGCGATCGATCAGCGGCAACGGCATGGCGGGAGGCGGACGGTCCGGGCGGCCGACGAGCCTAGCAGCGTCGGCCACACCGACGATCAGGCGGCGGGCAAGCCGCCCTTCCGGGCGCGGACCTGGGTGCGGTAGTGATCGACCAGCGTGTGCAACTCGGCCTCCAGGGCGGCCAGTTCCTCGTCGAGTGGCGCCTCCCGATCCGGCGCCTGCCGGGATGACGCCTCGCGAACGGCACCGCGGATGCCGGCGCCTGCCGTCTGCAGGCCGGAATCGCTACGCCGAGCGAATGCCGGAACGGGTGCAACCGCGGGTGCAACCGCGGGTGCAACCGCGGGTGCAACCCACAGCGCGCCGAACGCGCACAGACAGGCGAGCATCAGAGCGAACGGCGCCGGTTCCGGCAGGGCCACATGGGCGACGATCGCCGACAGGAACAACGTTCCCGAAAGAGCGAGTCGGTTCATCGAGCCTGCACTCATGCGCGCATTCCTCTCTGCCGGGAAGGAAGGTGAATGGAGGAGCCTTCTCCAGCAGATATCGACGCCTGCACGGGCAACTTTACGAACGGGAAGGGGCTCAGGGCAACGGCGTGCGACGCAGCCGCTCGAACCAGCGCAGGGCGAACCGGTCCACCGCCTCTTCCACGCTGCCGGAAAGACGCTGCATCAGCCGTCGCTTCTCCTGCCAGCCCACCAGCAGCACCGCCCGCTCCTCACAGGCACGGATCAGGTAGTCGTCGCTGGTGCCCAGCTCGTCGGCCAGCCCGTGCGCCAGCACGTCCTCGCCAGACCAGATCTCGCCGGTGGACACCTGCTCGATGGACAGTTTCGGCCGGTAGCGATCCACGTGCGCCTTGAACTGGGCGTGAATGCGCTCGATGTCCTGCAGGACCTTCTCGCGTCCCTCGTCGGTGTTCTCGCCGAACAGGGTGAGCGTGCGCTTGAACTTGCCGGCGGTGAGCAGTTCCACGTCGATGTTCCAGTCCTTGAGCAGGCGATGGAAGTTCGGTACCTGCGCCACCACGCCGATCGAGCCGAGCATCGCGAACGGTGCCGCGATCAGCCGGTCGCTGACGCACGCCATCATGTAGCCGCCGCTGGCCGCCACCTGGTCGACGCAGACCACCAGCGGCACCTTCGCGTGGCGGATGCGATCCAGCTGGGTGGCGCCCAGGCCGTATCCCGTGACCGTGCCGCCGCCACTGTCAAGCCGCACCACCACCTCGTCCTCGGAGGTGGCGGTGGTCAGGATCGCGGTCACCTCGCGACGCAGCGCATCGACCTGGCTGGCCCGGATGTCGCCCAGGAAGTCGAGCACGAAGGTTCGCGGACGGCTTTCGTCCGGAGCGATGGTCTCGCCCTTGCCGCGCTGCTTCTTCGCCTTCTTTGCGGCGGCCCTGGCCGCCTTCCTCTCGGCCTTGTCGCGGGCGCGCCGGTCCTTCTCGGCCTGCTTGCGGGCGCCGGGGTCGAGCAGGGAGATCGACAGCGATTCGCGCATGTCGTCCAGGCGTTCGTTGTACTTGCGGATGCGCAGCTTGCCGCCGCCGCCGCCGGTGGAATCCCGACCTCGCGACACCGCGGAGCCGATGCCGGCGACCACCAGCGCCAGGGCGATTCCCAGCGCCGCCAGCAGCGTGAGCACCTTGAGAAGGAACAGGCCGTATTCGATCAGGAGTGCGCTCATGCCGGGGGGATGTCGTTTGCGTGTCGAAGAAACCAGCAGTGATGGACATTCGATCGTCGTCGAAAATCCCGATCGATCGACCAGCCGGTACGATCCTCGACCGCATAGCGATCGCCCAGCGAGGCGTCCAGCGAAAAACGGCGAAAGTTGTTGCTGAAGATCAGCAGCCCGGCCGGGGCGAGCTTGCGCATGCAGGCATGGATCGCTCGCGCGTGATCGTTCTGCACGTCCCAGTCCTGCTCGGTGGCGGTGGAGTTCGAGTGGGTCGGCGGATCGAGCAGGATCACATCGAACGGTGCCTCGTCACAGGCGTCCAGCCAGCTCATGACATCGGCGCGCACCACGCGGTGCGCGACGGAGTCCAGCCCGTTGGCGGCCAGGTTGCGCTCGGACCAGCGCACGTACCGGTTGGACAGATCGACCGACACGCTGGCCGAGGCGCCGCCCAGCGCGGCATTCACGCTGACGGCCGAGGTGTAGGCGAACAGGTTCAGGAAGCGCCCGCCCTGCGCGAAGCAGTCGCCGACGTATCGGCGCACCGGTCGGTGATCGATGAACAGGCCGACGTCCAGGTAGTCGCTGAAGTTCAGCAGGTAGCGCGCGCCGCGCTCGTGCAGCGTGGCCGTGACCGCATCGACGGACTCGCCGTGCACCCCCTGTTCCTGTCCGTGCGACACCGTGCCGCCGCGTCGGTACTGGGCATCGCCGCGCTGGCGGCGGCGCACCTTCAGGTGCACCCGCCCGGGGTGCGTGTCGAGCGCTTCGGGCAGCAGCTGCAGGAACGCCTCCAGCCGGTCGGCGGCCAGCGCCTGGTTCACGCTTCGCGGCGCCTCATATTCCTGCACCACCAGGTGACGCTGATCGCCGGCTTCGCCGGTGTCGAACAGATCGACCGCGCAGGCGAAATCGGGCAGGTCGGCATCGTAGACCCGCCAGGCGCGAATATCGCCGCTGCGCCGCCAGCCCTTCAGCGTGCGCAGGTTCTTGGCCAGGCGATTGAGCACCGGCTGCACGTCCACCGCGGTGCCGGCAGCGGGCGTCGACCGATCGAGCGCGCTCGCCCGTTCGTCCTCGGACGCATCGCCGGCATCGGTCACCGCTGCGGCAGAGACTGCCGGGGCTGCAAGGTTCGCGTGTCCCGCCGGACCACGCCCGCGCAACGCCGGGATCGCGCCCAGCGAGAGTCGGCAGTCGATCCCGCCGTTCGCCACCTCCAGCACCGGTGACAACGGCAGCGACAACGAGGAAAGCGGTGCGCTCACCGAGGTGAACACGGCGCACTGCCAGCCGGGGAAATTGCGCGACAGCGCACGGCCGATCGCCTGGTAGTCGGCACCGCTTGCCGACAGGCGTTCGCCCCACGGCGGATTGGTCACGATCAGGCCGGTGGCTGCTGCCCCGCTGGTCGTCGCGGCGGCCCGCATCGTCTGCGCATCCGTCGCGCCGAGATCACGCCGTGCCACGCTCAGATCGCCGCTCACCCCGCAGGCCTGCAGCGCGGCCTGCGCGGCGGCCACCGCGGCAGGTTCCCGATCGAACCCGCGCACCGACCCCGGCAGCGAACGCACCGCAGCCTGCGCTTCATCGTGCAGGCGCGCCCACAACGCGGCATCGTGACCGCGCCAGCCGGTGAAACCGAAATGCGTGCGGCCCAGTGCCGGCGCCTTGCGCGCCGCGATCAGAGCCGCCTCCACCAGCAGCGTGCCGGAGCCGCACATCGGATCCACGAAGTGCTCACCGGCCTCGGCGCGCGCGGCCCAGCCGCCGGCCAACAGCAGGGCGGCGGCCACGTTCTCCTTCAGCGGTGCCGGACCGCCGTCGCGCCGATAGCCGCGCCGGTGCAGGCTGGCGCCGGACAGATCGAGCGCGATGCGCGCCCGGTCACGGTAGACGTACACGTTGATGCGCACGTCCGGCCGATCCCGATCGACGTCCGGGCGCACGCCGCTCGCTTCGCGAAACTGATCGACGACGGCATCCTTGACCTTCAGGGCGCCGTATTGCGTGTGCGTGATGCCCGAATCGGCGCTGAAGAAATCGACCGCCAGCGTGCCCTGCACGTCCAGATGCGCCGACCAGTCGATCTCGCGCACCAGCGCGTACAAGTCCTCGGGCGTGGCGGCCACGCCCTTGTGCAACGGCAACAGGATGCGGTTGGCGACACGCGAATGCAGGCAGGCCCGATAGCCCGCCTCCAGGCCGCCGCCGAAGCTTGCGCCGGCCCCGCGGGCATCGACCGACGTCAGGCCGAGCGAGACCAGCTCGTCGCGCAAGATGCCCTGCAGGCCGCTCGCGCAGGTGGCGTGCAGGGTGTCGGACGAACGCATGACGGCGGGTGTCGGGAGGCTGGCCGGCGAACACCGGGTCCTGCCGATTGTAAGGGCTTGTCGGGCGGTATGATCGAGTGGCCGGACGGGCCGCCGGATCGACGGGCCGATCCCCACCGGGCGAACAGCACGATCACACGATCAGGAACAGCGAATCGATGAGCAGCGAAGTGAGCACAGAACGCGAATCCATGGAGTTCGACGTGGTGGTGGTGGGCGCCGGTCCGGCCGGACTCTCCGCCGCGTGCCGACTGATGCAGGTCGCTGCCGAGCAGGAGCAGCAGATCAGCGTCGTGGTGCTGGAGAAGGGCTCCGAGGTGGGCGCGCACATCCTGTCCGGTGCGGTGGTCGAGCCGCGCGCGCTCGACGAGCTGTTCCCGGACTGGCGCGACGATGACGATGCGCCGCTGAAGACGCCGGTCACCCGCGACGACATCCTGTTCTTCACCAGCGAGACGAAATCGGTGCGCATGCCCGGCGCGCTGACGCCGAAGACCATGCACAACGAGGACAACTACGTGGCCAGCGTGGGCAATCTGACGCGCTGGCTGGCCGAACGCGCCGAGGCGCTGGGCGTGGAGATCTTCCCGGGCTTCGCCGCCGCCGAGGTGCTGTACCACGAGGACGGTCGGGTCAAGGGCGTGGCCACCGGCGACATGGGGCTGGACGCGAACGGCAAGCCCAAGGACGGCCACGAACCGGGCATGGAACTGCACGCGAAGGTCACGGTGTTCTCGGAAGGCTGCCGCGGCCACCTGGGCAAGCAGCTGATCCAGCGGTTCGGCCTGGACGAAGGGCGTTCGCCACAACATTACGGCATAGGCCTGAAAGAGCTGTGGCAGGTGGACCCCGACAAGCACGAGCCAGGCGTGGTGGTGCACGGTGCCGGCTGGCCGCTGTCCCAGACCAAGAGCACCGGCGGCGGATTCCTGTACCACCTGGAGGACGGCCAGGTGGTGGTGGGGCTGATCATCGACCTGAACTACTCCAACCCGCACCTGAGCACCTTCGAGGAGTTCCAGCGCTTCAAGCGGCATCCGAAGATCGCGGCGGTGCTCGAAGGTGGCGAGCGGCTGTGCTACGGCGCCCGCGGCATCACCAAGGGCGGCCTGAACTCGCTGCCGAAGATGTCCATGCCCGGCGCCTTGCTGGTCGGCTGCGACGCCGGCACGTTGAACTTCGCCAAGATCAAGGGCACGCACACCGCCATGAAGTCGGGGCTGGTCGCGGCCGAGGTCATCGCGGCGGCGCTCGCCGACGATGACACGGCGCGCGAACTCGTCGAGTTCGGCGAGGCGTTCAAGCAGAGCTGGGCGGGCCAGGAGCTGCGCACCTCGAAGAACTGGGGGCCGGCCCTGCACAAGTTCGGCATGTACCTGGGCGGCGCCTACAACTACATCGACCAGAACCTGTTCGGTGGCTACATGCCCGGCGAGCTGCGCGACGACATTCCCGACCACGCCACGCTCAAGCGTGCCGACCAGTGCAAGCCGATCGAGTATCCGAAACCGGACGGCAAGCTGACCTTCGACAAGCCCTCGTCGGTGTACCTGTCGGGTACCAACCACGAGGACAACCAGCCGGTTCACCTGCTGCTGAGCGATCCCTCGATTCCGATACGGGTGAACCTGCCGGCCTACGCGGAACCGGCGCAACGTTACTGCCCCGTGGGGGTGTACGAAGTGGTGGTCAAGGACGATGTGCCCGAGTTCGTGATCAATGCCCAGAACTGCATCCACTGCAAGACCTGCGACATCAAGGATCCAAGCCAGAACATCACCTGGGTGGTGCCCGAGGGGGGCGGCGGCCCGACGTATCCGAACATGTAGCACGCCGCGGGGGGAGTGGCGCTACCCTTCCCCGTTCGAACCTCCCTGACCACCACCCCCGCCACCGCGCTGCTGACGATTGCGGCGGGAACGGTTGCCACGGCGTGGACCACCGGCCGGGTTGCCGCCGCCGTTGCCACTACCGCCCTGGCCGGCATTCGCTGCTCCGGCATCCGCACCGCCGGGGCCATCGCCCCCCGCGTTGCGATTGCGTCCGCCCCGCCGTGACGCACGGCCGCCCGGTTGCCCACCCGATTGTCCTGGCTGGGCCCCGCCCTGTGCGCCCCCCTGTCCGCCACCCTGGCGACGGCGCCCGGAAGGGTTGCCCCCTTGACCGGGATGCCGGCCGGCGCCCGCTTGTCGACGGGCCGTCGGACGGGCCGCCCCGCCCTGGCGCCGACGCCGACCCGATCCGCTCTGTTCGGGCGCGATCAAGTTGGTGTCGGAGGGGAACCGGTTGTTGACGTTGACCACGTCGCCGTAGAAATCGTCCTCGACCAGATCGACATCGAAGTAACCTTCGATCTCTTCGGACATCTCGTCCATGTGCTTCATGCCCGGCGGCAATCGGTTGCCCCGGTTGTCGTTCGGCTCCTCGCGATCCGCATCGTCGTCCGCCGGTCTTCGCCTGGCGCTGCGCGGTTCGCGGGCCGAGCGGGCGGGCCTTGCCACGCCCGCGTCGTCGTTCTCGTCGCTCGGTGCGTCCGTGCCGGCACCGGCATCCGGGTCGACCGCCGCGTCGGCATCCTGGTCGTCCTGCGCATCCCGTACCGCGGGCGAGGTGCGTCGAGTGCCGGTGCGACGGGAGACGACCGCACGACCTTCCACCTTCTCGGTGGCTGCTGCGGGCGCCTGCCCGGCTCCGGCGTCCGGTGCCGTGCCATCCGAGGATGCCGATTCCGCGCCCGATCCGCTCGACGTGCCAGCCACGCGCGAAGCGGACGCGACCCGCCTTCGCACCCGTGGCCGGCTCCCGGCCGCATCCTCGGTCACCGACTCGTCCGCCCGCTCGCTCGTCTGCTCGGCGGCAGGAGAGCCATCGACGGGCGTATCGGTCACGGCGGGCTCCTCGACGGCCGGCTCCTCGACGGCCGTTTCAGAAGCGGCCGTTTCGGAAGCGGCCGGTGCGGCGGCGACCGCTCGCTTGCGCGCGCGCGTTCGCGGTGCGGGTGCGTCGGCCTCGGCCGCTGGCACCTTGTCCGCCTCGTCGGCTCCCGGCGCGCTCTCGTCAGCCACCGGCTTGGGCTTGCGCGTGCGTTTCGCACGCGGTTTCGGCTCCGGCGCCGCCTCGTCGGCATCGTCGGGGACCGGCGGCACGGGGGCGTCGGACATCGGCTGATCGTCCTCGTCTTTGGGCATGGCGCTAGGTCGGCTGTGCGGGCGGGTGGTCGATGATCACGCCGCGTTGGCTACGTGGTGCTGAACGTACGAAAGCAGGATCAAGCAGGTTTGCGGGCCGCGCCGCCCGAGCCACCGCGGCGACGGCGGCCGGCACCGGCACCGCCCGCCCCGCCGGCGACCGGCCGGGCACCACCGACACCCGAACGCCCCGCCCCCGCGCCACGGCTCGAACCGCCGTCGCGACCGCGTCCGCCCCCGCTGCGTCCGCCGGGGTTGCGTCCACCGGCCCCCGGGGGGCGCTGTCCGCCTCGTCCCCCCGGGTTGCGGCCGGTCGGCGATTCGACGCCACCGACGTTGCGGGTATCGCCCTGCTCGCGGTTCTCGCCATCGAGCCTGGGCAGCGAGCGGCCGATCAGCCGTTCGATGTCGCCCAGCAACTTGCGCTCGTCATCGCCGACCAACGATACCGCCTGGCCGGACTGTCCGGCCCGAGCGGTACGTCCGATCCGGTGCACGTAGTCCTCCGGCACGTTCGGCAATTCGAAGTTGACCACGTGCGGCAGGTACTCGATGTCGAGCCCGCGTGCGGCGATGTCGGTGGCGACCAGCACGCGCAGGGAATTCTTCTTGAACGCGTCCAGCGCCCGGGTACGAGCCGACTGGCTCTTGTTGCCGTGGATGGCCATCGCCGAGTGGCCATCCTTGTCCAGCTGTTCGGCCAGGCGGTTGGCACCGTGCTTGGTACGCGTGAAGACCAGCACCTGACGCCAATCGCCCGCACCGATCATCGACGAAAGCGCTTCGCGCTTGCCGCCCTTGTCGATGAACACCACGCTCTGGTCGACCCGATCGGCGGTGGCGTTCGGCGGAGCGACCTCCACCAGCACCGGATCGGTCAGCATGTCGGCCGCGAGCCGCTTGATCTCGGACGAGAAGGTGGCGGAGAACATCAGGTTCTGCCGTTTCGCCACCGGCGGCAGCAGCTTCATGATGCGCTTGATGTCATGGATGAAGCCCATGTCGAGCATGCGATCCGCCTCGTCGAGCACCAGGATCTCGACGCTGCCCAGGTCCACCGCGTTCTGCTGGGCCAGGTCCAGCAGCCGCCCGGGGGTGGCGACCAGCACTTCCACACCACGCTGCAGCGTGGCGATCTGGGGCTTGATGTTGACCCCGCCGAACACGACCGTCTGGCGGATGCCGGTGTGCTTGCCGTAGGCATTCACGCTTTCGGCGATCTGGGCCGCCAGCTCCCGCGTCGGCGTCATCACCAGTGCGCGCGGCTTCCTGGACGGTGCCCGCTCGCGACCGAGCAACTGCAGCAACGGCAGCGTGAAGGCGGCGGTCTTGCCGGTACCCGTCTGGGCAGCGGCCATGACATCGCGTCCGGCCAGCACCGGCGGGATGGCGGCCTGCTGAACGGGGGTGGCTTCGGTATAGCCTTCCTTCGCGACGGCGCGAAGCAGATCGGCATCGAGGCCGAGATCGTCGAACGACATGTGTTGTATTACGCAAGCTCTGTGCGGGACGACGCGATGCGCATCGTGCCCGTGCGGCGGCGCCGTGGCGCCTGTCGGAATCCTCTTCGCGGCGAAGTCATGTCCTGATGACCTGCCCGGGTCGGATTGCCCCGGTGGTGCCGATCGCGGTGCCGCTGAGGGCCTCCGGAACGGATCATCGACGCGTTCGGGCAGGCGCGGAGCGTGCCGGGCGGCGTCGGTATGCCCTGAGTATACGCCACACTCGACCCGCTGGTGCAGCCCTCGTGTTCCGGCAACCGGGAAGCGGCATCGGACGCGCGGTCCAGGCCGTGGTACCTGACAGGTGCAGCACGACCCGTGCCACCATCGATAGCCGACCGCCCGATCACCTCGTGGCGGCGGCGAGCGCGATCGACGCCCGCGCCGGCAGGGCCGTTCGCCTACCGACCGGCCACGATCGAGCCGTCCGGTGCGTCCGGACCCGGCTGACCGATGCGCTGGATCAGGAAGGCCGCCAGGGCGAGCACGATGCCGATGCCGTCGGACAGCAGCCCCCCCTCGATCATGAACAGGGCGGCCGCGATCAGCGCGATGCGCACCACCCACGGTGCGATCCGGCCCATGAACCAGCCCTGCACGCCGGCGGACAGCAGGAACACGCCGAAGATCGCGGTGAGCGATGCCTGGATGATCTTGAACCAGACCGCATCCATCAGGATCGCGCTGTTGTAGAAGAACATGAACGGCACGATGAAGGCGGCGATGCCGATCTTGAACGAGGCGACCGAGGTCTCCATCGGGTTCGCACCCGAGATGCCGGCCGCGGCATAGCTGGCCAACGCGACGGGCGGCGTTATCGCCGACAGCACGGCGAAGTAAAAGACGAAGAAGTGCGCCGTGAGCACGGGAATGCCCAGCTGCACCAGCCCGGGCGCGACCACCGACGCCGCCACCGCGTAGGCGGCCGTGGTGGGCATGCCCATCCCGAGCAGGATCGCGATGCACATCGCGAAGAACAGCGCGAGCAGCTGCGAGGTGTCGGCGATGCCCAGCAGCAGTACCGAGAAGCGCGCGCCCACCCCGGTCAGCGAGATGACGCCGACGATGATGCCCGCGCAGGCGCACACCGCGATGATCTGGATGGACATGAAGCCTGCCATCCGGAAGGCCCTGGCGATCGCGCGCGGACCCATCCGGTAGGGCGTCAGCCACGACACCACGGCCGCGGCGATGGTGGCCAGCGCGCCGGCCCGGATGACCGAGTAGCCGGCGAACAGCGCGTAGATCAGGATGACGATCGGGGCGAACAGGTAAACCTGCTTCACCATGTTGCGGAACTTGGGCAGCTCGTCCTCGCGCATGCCGCGCATGCCGAGCTTGGCGGCCTCGAAGTCCACCATGAAGTAGACCGACACGAAGTACAGCACCGCCGGCAGGATCGCCGCGATGGCGATCTCGGTGTACGGGATGCCGGTGATCTCGGCCATGATGAACGCGCCCGCGCCCATGATCGGCGGCATGATCTGGCCACCGGTGGAGGCCGCGGCCTCCACCGCGCCGGCGGTCTTCTTCTTGTAGCCGACACGCTTCATCAGCGGGATGGTCAGCGAGCCGGTGGCGACCACGTTGCCCGCCGAGGTGCCGTTGATCATGCCCATCAGCCCGGAGGCGAAGATCGACACCTTGGCCGGTCCGCCGCGCGAGCGCCCGGCGGCGGCGAAGGCGAAGTTGATGAAGTAGTCGCCCACCCTGGAGGCCTGCAGGAAGGCGGCGAAGATGATGAACAGGATGATGTAGGTCGACGACACGGCCGTGGTCGGCCCGAGGATGCCGGCGTCGGTGTAGACCTGCGAGAAGAAGCGCGCCCAGTCGATGCGCGGGGAGTTCAGGAAGCCCGGCGCCAGGTGGCCGACGAAGACGTAGACCAGGAAGATGCCGGCGATGATGACCAGGGCCAGCCCGGCCACGCGCCGGGTGAGCTCCAGGATCAGCGCGGTGCCCGCGACCGACGCGAGCGAGATGCCGATGGGGGCGAACGGCGTGCCGGTGGAGTTCCGCATCAGCGTGCCGTAGACCGTCACCAGGTAGATCGCCACGCCGATGGCGCAGGTGCCCATCACCAGGTCGGGGATCGAGAAGCGATCGGTGGGGGTGCGATCGAACCAGCCCAGCACGATCGCACCGAACGTGGCGAGCAGCAGCGGCACCCCGTAGCGATAGATCTCGGCATCGCGGAACTCGGGCGCGATGCCGTTCCACATCTCGCCGCCGGCGATGCGCAGGGCGAAGCTGACGCCGACCGCGCAGGCGAACAGCGCGGGCACCATCAGCGCCACGCCCAGCCAGTCGGTCAGGGCGAAGCGACGGGTCCGCTCGGCGGCGAAGTCCGAGCGCGGGCCGAACATCAGGAACCCCAGGAACAGGGCACCGGCGACGTGCACGATGCGAAAGTTCCAGGTCTCCAGCGGCAGGCTGGGCAGGAAGGCGATGTCGATGCCCGTCATCGAGGACAAGGACAGGCCGTTCAGGGCGGCCATGTGGAAGGCTGCGTAGAACGCCGCCAGGGCGCCCACCAGCACCAGCCGCCAGCCGCCGAAGGCGCGACGGTTCGCCTCGACCGGCTCCTCGTCCGCCCCTTCGGAGAGCACCGGTTCGACCGGAGAAGCCACTGCCTGTTCACTCATTGCGTCGTCTCTCGTTCCGGGGACAGGCGTGGAACCGGCCGTGTCGGGGCCGGTTCGTGCTCGCGTCGGTGCGACGGCTACATGCCGTGGATCATGTCGTCCGGAATGTCGGCGCCGGCATTGTCGCGGAACCACTTCGCCGCACCGGGGTGCCACATCAGCACCTCGTTCTTGTCCCAGTTCTCCGGCACGGTGGAGGCGGCCGCGTTGTGGATGTTCATCATGCGGGCGTTGTCGGACATGACCACGTCGGTGGCGGCCTCGACGAAGCTTGCCGGCAGATCGCAGCCGGCGATGGCGAAGTTCCACATCGACACCGAACGCGCGTCGGCCTCCAGCGTGGAGTAGGTGTCCGCGGCGATGCTGAACTCGGCCACCGGGAAGCTCTCCAGGATGGTGGCCTGTTCCTCCTCGGTGAACTCGATGATGTTGACGTCGGTCTGGACCTCGAGCTGGCTGACGGCCGGGACCGGCACGCCGGCGGCGAACGCGATGACGTCCAGCAGCCCGTCCTGCAGCTGGGTGCCCAGATCGCTCCAGCCACCGTTCCTGCGCTCGAAGTCGACGCCGAGCGCCTCCATCATGCGCGGAAAGTAGGTGTCGGAGGTGGAGCCGGCCGGCCCGAAGCCGATCTTGGCGCCGGCCGGGATGTCGGCGATGGACTCGATGCCGGACGAGGCGAGCGTGGTGACCGAGAACGGGGTCTGGTACATCGGGAACATGGCGCAGGCGCCGTCCATCTGCAGGCCCGGGGCGATGACGTTGGTGCCCTGGATCGACTCCGCCGCCGGACCCATGGTCGTCATGCCGAAGGCGGCGTCGCCGGTGTGGACCAGCGCCATGTTCTGCATCGGTCCGCCGGTGACCTCCGCCCCGCCCGACACGCCGAGCTGCTCGGCCACGAGGTTGGCCCAGCCGGAGCCGTAGGCGAAGTAGGTGCCGCCCTGCGAGGCGGTGCCGACGGTGAAGCTCTCGGGCCAGCCGGTGCGATCGGCGTCGTCCTGGGCGTGGACGGCGCCGCAGGCGACGGCGACGAGGGCGGCGGTAGCGAATGTGCGAGCGAGCATGGGAGGTTCTTTTCGTGTGGCGGGCAAGCCCCACATGTTACTGCAGGGACAAATACCTGTAACGTCCGGGAAGCGGCGGATATCCGCCTGCGGTCCCGTTTCGCGGGCGGATTTCCGCCAGCGGTAGCGCTGGCGCGGCACCATCGTCCCGGCAACGCGAGTGTCGGCACGCAACGGCGCGCACCCCTCACGGAGCGCTTGCTCGACAAGCTTGCCCGCGCCCGCCATGCTCCCCCCCCCCGATCGGCACATCCGGTGGCGCACGGGCAGCCAAATGCACGCATCGACGGAGACGGCATGATCGGAACGGCGCTCGCGGGTACGCGGGACGAATGGCTGGGCAACGTGCGCAACGACCTGCTGGCAGGGCTGGTGGTGGCCCTGGCGCTGATTCCCGAGGCGATCGCGTTCTCGATCATCGCGGGCGTCGACCCGAAGGTCGGCCTGTACGCCTCGTTCTCGATCGCGGTGATCATCTCGATCACCGGCGGAAGGCCCGGCATGATCTCGGCCGCCACCGCCGCCACCGCGGTGCTGATGGTGACGCTGGTCAAGGACCACGGGCTGCAGTACCTGCTGGCGGCCACGGTGCTGGCCGGCGTGCTTCAGGTGGCAGCCGGCCTGCTGAAGCTGGGCTCGCTGATGCGCTTCGTGTCGCGCTCGGTCATCACCGGCTTCGTGAACGCGCTGGCGATCCTGATCTTCATGGCCCAGCTGCCCGAACTGATCGGCGTGCCGGCACTGACCTACGTGATGCTGGCCGCCGGGCTCGGCATCATCTACGGCTTCCCTTACATCACCCGCGCGATACCGTCGCCACTGGTGTGCATCGTGGTGCTGACCACGATCTCCTTGCTGCTGGGCATGGATCTTCGCACCGTCAGCGACATGGGCGAGCTGCCCGACTCGCTGCCGATGTTCCTGCTGCCGGATATCCCGTTGAACCTGGAGACGCTGTTCATCATCCTGCCCTACTCGGCCGCGGTGGCCGCGGTGGGCCTGCTGGAATCGTTGATGACCGCCTCGATCGTGGACGAGCTCACCGACACCAAGAGCGATCGCAACCGCGAGTGCGTCGGCCAGGGCATCGCCAACTTCTGCACCGGCTTCATCGGCGGCATGGCCGGCTGCGCGATGATCGGCCAGTCCATCATCAACGTGAAATCGGGCGGCCGCGGCCGGTTGTCGTGCCTGACCGCCGGTGTGCTGCTGCTGATCATGGTGGTGTTCCTGGGCGACTGGGTCGGCCTGATCCCGATGGCGGCGCTGGTGGCGATCATGATCATGGTCTCGATCGGCACGTTCAGCTGGTCGTCGATCACCAACCTGCGCGAGCACCCCAGAAGCTCCTCGATCGTGATGCTGGCCACCGTGATCGTGGTGGTCGCCACCCACAACCTGGCGCTGGGCGTGCTGACCGGCGTGCTGTTCTCCGGCATCTTCTTCGCCTGGAAGATCTCGCAGATCTTCGGTGTCTCCTCGGTGCTGTCCAAGGATGGCAGCACGCGTACCTACACCGTGCAGGGGCAGCTGTTCTTCGCCTCCAGCGATGCGTTCACCGACTCGTTCGATTTCCGCGAGGCGCTGGAGCGCGTGGTGATCGACGTGTCACGGGCACACATCTGGGACATCTCCAGCGTGCAGGCGCTGGACATGGTGGTGCTGAAGTATCGTCGCGAGGGTGCCGAGGTCGAGATCATCGGCCTGAACGAGGCGAGCGAGACCCTGGTCGACCAGCTGGGCACCTACGACCAGCCGGATGCGCTCGATCGCCTGGCAGACCATTGAACGGAGACCTTTGATGAACGACAAGCCGTCGAGCGACAAGCGCAACCACTTCATCGCTCTGGTCGACGGGTCGACCTACTCGGAGAGCGTGTGCGATCACGCCGCCTGGTTCGCGCACCGCGCGGGGGCCTCGGTCAGCCTGGTGCACCTGATCAGCCGGCGCAGCCCGGACGGCGATTCGAGCAACCTGTCCGGCAACATCGGACTGGGGGCGCGCACCGCCCTGCTGTCCGAGCTGGCGGAACTGGACGGCAAGCGTGCCAAGCTGGCCCAGCAGCGCGGCCGGGCCATCCTGAGCGATGCGCAGGAACGCCTGAGCGAGGCCGGCATCGAGGACATCGTCACGCGTCTGCGCCACGGCGAGGTGGTGGAGACGCTGGAGGAGATGGAAGCCGATGCGGACCTGATCCTGATCGGCAAGCGCGGCGAGGGGCAGGCGGTGGACAGCGCGCACCTCGGCCTCAACCTGGAGCGCGCCATCCGGGCCACCAGGAAGCCGATGCTGGTCGCCTCGCGGAAGTTTCATGAACCCGAGCGCTTCCTGATCGCCTTCGATGGCGGCCGCAGTGCCTTGAAGGCGATCGACTTCATCGCCGCCAGGCCGCATTACTCGGACCTGGAGTGCCACCTCGTTTCCGCCGGGCAATCGGACACCGCCCGCCAGCGGCAGCTGGAGGGCGCGGCCGCGGTGCTGCGCAAGGCCGGCTTCACGGTGATCGCCGATCATGTCGACGGCACGCCCGAGCAGGTGCTCGCCCGCGAGGTCGAGCAGCGTGCGGTGGATCTTGTAGTCATGGGGGCGTACGGGCACTCGCGCATCCGAAACTTCATCATCGGCTCCACCACCACCGAGATGATCAGAAGTTGCAAGCTGCCGATCCTGCTGTTCCGCTAGCGCGCCGCGCGCGGATCGACGACAACGCATCGGCGCCGCGCCTTCGCTCGACTCCCGGACCCGACATCGCCGAGTAACGATCACCAGCAACGACCATGATCGATTTCATCAACGTTCTCATGATGCTCGCCACCATCGGCTTCGGCCTGATCGGCTGGCTGGCACCCGGTTACACCATGGAAAAGCTGGACCTGCTGTGCAAACCCGGCACCACCGTGGGGATGAGCGAGATCCGGGCCGCCAACGGCGCGCTGTTCGTCGGCCTGGGCGTTGCCGCCCTGGTGTACGGGCAACCGATCGGCTACGCGATGGTCGGGTTCGCCTACACCGGCGCCGCGATCGGCCGGTTGACCTCCATCGTCGTCGACAAGAGCGGCGAGCGAATCACCTACGCGTTCGTGAGCGCGGAGATCGTGTTCGCTGCGTGGTTGGTGCTGGTCAACGCGGGCGGCTGATCAACGGTCCGGATGAAGGTGACATACCATCCGGGGCAGGCGGCGACCGGGAACGGAGCCTGACGGCACGCTGCCGCGCACGCTGAAGCCGAGCTTCTCGTAGAAGCCGACCGCCGCGGGATCCGCAGCCAGTTCCAGCCGGGTCACGCCCTGCTCGATCGCCAGCGTGGACACGGCCGACCACAGGGCTCGCCCGACGCCGTCGTGCTGTCGTCGCGGCCGAACGAAGAAGGCCTCGATGCAAGCCGTGTCCGGCAGATCGGCTCGCGGCAGCAGATGACAACAGCCCAGCAGGACCCCTCGCGCTTCGGCCACCCGCCAGGAACCGGTGCCCAGCAGCCGTGGCGTGACGGCCAGCTCGGCACGACAGGCCGACATGAAGTCCGCGTCGTAGCCGATCGATGCCTTGGAGGCGAACACCAGTTCGGTCAGCTCGTCGGCGTCCGTCGCACGGGCAGGGCGAACGTGCAGCACGCCCGGAGCTTGCTCGCCGGGAACCGGCTCGCTCAAAGGCTCACCCGGCCCTCGATCACCACGTGCACGTCTCCGCCGATGCGTACCCGCCCCGCCACGTCCGGGTCGGGCAGCACGTGCACGCGACCGAGGCGATCGATGCAGGTGCCCTGCGCGATCACGCGCTCGCCGCTCAGCGTTCCCAGCGCCAGGTGCCAGTGAGCGAGCGCCGCGTTCAGCGAACCGGTGATCGGGTCTTCGCTCATGCCGCTGGACGGCGCCAGCAGGCGGACCTCGTGCGTGCATTCACCGCCCGGCGGGTGCGGACCGATCAATCCGATCGGCGTGTCGTCGGGCCAGCGCACGCCCGAGGCATCGGCCGCCAGCACCTGCGCCGCGTCGGCCAGTTCGATGGCGCACCAGCGCGGACCGTTGTCCAGGCGGGCGGTACGCACCACCGCGCCGGCATCGAGCCGCAGGGCGCTGACGAGTCGATCGCGCTCATCGTCCGGCATCGGTTCGATGCGGGTGGGCGGTGCGATGAAGGCCGGCCGTTCGCCGGACAGGTCGATCTCGACGATGCCCACGCCGCACTCCTGGCGCACGGTGCCGGATCGGGCCGGCCTGCCACCGGCGTGCAGCCAGGCCATGCAGCTGCCCAGCGTCGGATGGCCGGCGAAAGGCATCTCACGCGTCGGGGTCAGGATGCGTACCCGGTAGTCCGCCGACAAATCGCTCGGTGGCAGCAGGAACGTGGTCTCGGCCAGGTTGGTCCAGGCGGCGAAGGCGTGCATGTCCGCATCGGACAAACCTTCGCCGTCGAGCACCACCGCCAGCGCGTTGCCGCGCACCGGGACCGGACTGAACACATCGACCTGCAGGAAGCGTCGCACGGTGCTCACGGAGGTACTCACTCAGGTACTCACGGACGCGCCGCCAGCCCGGCTTCGCGTCGCCCTTCGGCCGTCTTGATCGAGAAGTCCTTGCCGTCGTGAACACCGGCGGCGTCCGAGCACAGGTACAGGATGGCCCGGGCGGCCTCGTCGGGTCCGATGTGCGCCGACCAGTCCAGCTGGCTGACCGCGTTGACGCCCGAATCGCGGATGAGGCCCTGCATGTCGGTGGCGACGGTGCCGGGCGACAGGCCGACCACGCGTATGCCCTGCTCGGCCCATTCCCGGTGGCCGCAGCGGGTCAGCGCCTGCACGGCCGCCTTGGTGGCGCAGTAGTGGCTCCAGCCCTCCAGCGCATTGACCGCGGCCCCCGAGGAGAGGTTGACGATCACGCCGCCGCCCCGCTTCAGGGCCGGGTGGGCGGCATGCATGACGTGGTAGACCCCCTTCAGGTTCACGTCCACCACCGCATCCCAGCTGGCCGGCACCGAGTCCTCCAGGCGAGCCACCGGATCGATGGTGCCGGCGTTGTTGATCACGATGTCCAGGGTGCCGAAGTGCGCCACCGTGCTCTCGATGGCATCGCGCACCTCGTCGGCCCGGCTGACATCGCAGCCCACGGGCAGGGCGGCCTCGCCGATGTCCTCGGCGATGGCACGGATGTCGGTGACGCTGCGCGCCGCCAGCGCGACGCGCGCGCCGGCGCTCGCGAGCGTGCGTGCGGTGGCCGCACCGATGCCCCGGCTGGCACCGGTCACGAAGGCGACCTTGCCCGTCAGGTCGATGCTGTTCGAGGTCATGGGTGAAGGGTCATGAGTGCAGGAATCGTGAAGGAGTGGTCGCCCGAACTTACCAGAGTGGACCCGAGCGGGACACCGCGAGCGATTCGCCGGTTTCCGTGCGTGGACCGTGTGTCCTGCGCTACGGTGCGAATCCCGCCGATGCAGATCCTTCGACATGAACCGTCCTTTCACGCCGTCCGCCCGTGTGTCGGCAACCGCCCTGACAGCCGCCCTGACAGCCGCCCTGGCCAAGTGCTCCCTGATCGCGGCCACGCTCGCCACCGGCGCCGCCCACGCCGCCACGCCGATCGACACCCAGCGCCCCGACGCCCCCGAACTGGCCGCCTACGGCGACTACGAGACCGGCGTTCGGGCCATCCGGCTGGTCAACCCGGATCAGGTGGACGTGCTGGCGCTGGACCCGGAGGGCGAGCGGCCCGATCCGCTACCGCGCTACGACCGCCCGTTGACCGTGCAGGTCTGGTACCCCTCCTACCCCGGTGCCACGGGCAGCCGGCGGCTGTCGACCTTCCTGCGCGACGGCACCACGCCGATCAAGCTGACCGGCCGGTCGGTGCAGTTCGCCGCACCGATCACCAGCGAAGGCGACTTTCCGCTGGTGATCGTCTCGCACGGCTATCCGGGCAACCGCTTCCTGCTGTCGCACCTGGCCGACAACCTGGCCTCCAAGGGCTACGTCGTCGCCTCCATCGATCACACCGATTCGACCTACCGCACACAGGCGGCGTTCGGTTCCACCTTGCGCAACCGCACCCTGGACCATCTGTTCGTGCTGAACGAGATGGAGCGCCTGAACGATGATTCGGCCAGCTTCCTGGAAGGATTGGTGGACACCTCGCGCACCGCCATCGTCGGCTATTCGATGGGCGGCTACGGCGCGCTGATCACCGCCGGCAGCGGCGTCACAAGCGCCTCGATCGACTTCCCGTTCAGCCCGCCGTTCGGCACGCTGGACATTCACGAAGCCGGCAGCGAATCCGAGGCCGACCGCCCGGATGCGCGCATCCGCACCGCCATCGCCTTCGCGCCCTGGGGTCGCCAGATCGGCTTCTTCGATGCCGAAACGCTGGCCGGCATCTCGATACCGATGCTGTACATGGCCGGTGATTCGGACGATGTCTCGGGCTACGAGGAAGGCACACGAGCCGCCTACCTGGATACGGTCAACGCCGATGCCGCGCTGCTGAGCTTCGCCAACGCGAACCACAACGCCGCCGCTCCCCACCCGGCGCCGATCGAGAGCTACACGGTCAGCCCGACCCTCGGCCGTGCACCGTTCGATCACTACGCGGACGCGGTGTGGGACACCACGCGGATGAACAACATCGCCCAGCATTTCGCCACCGCCTGGCTGGACAAGTACCTGAAGGGTGCCGATACCGACCGCTACCTGAACCTGGTCGAATTCTCCAACGACGGCGTGTTCGACGTCGACGATGCGGGCACGCCGACCGAGGCGAACACGTACTGGGAAGGCTTCCCGGACCGTTCCGCCAGGGGGCTGCGCTTCGAACGGCGCGACGTGGGCGAATGAGCGGCTCTGCCGATGGCCCGGACGACCTGTCCGGCATCACCCAACGCGCCTGCGCCGACATCGCCGCACGGACCGCCCCGGCCGAGCACTTCAGTGGCACGGTGCAGATGGAACCGTTGTCCAAGCGAGACGGTTTCGATTGCGAAACGCTGCGCGTCACGTTCGCGCCGGGGGGCCGAACCGGCTGGCACACCCACCCGGTAGGCCAGATCCTGATCGTGACCGCCGGCTGCGGCATCATCGCCACGCGCAGCGGATCGCGGCGCATGAGCAGTGGCGACGTGATCGAGATTCCGGCCGATGTGGAACACTGGCACGGTGCCACCGACGAAACGCTGATGCAGCACATCGCCATCCAGCCCGGCGGTGCCACCCGGTGGCAGGCGCTGGTCAGCGATGCGGACTACGCCACCGGGATCGAGATGGCGTTGCAATGAGTTCAGCCACACGCCGGCATGATCGGCGAGGACGCACGGCGGTGTGATGATCCGGCGATGATCTACCTCCTGGCAACGCTTGCGGTCCTGCTGCTGGCGTACGCACCCACCCTGTGGATCCGGCACGTGATGCGTCGTCACGGCGCGGAGCGTACCGATCTGCCGGGCACCGGGGCGGAGCTTGCCACCCACCTGCTGCATCGCTTCGAACTGGACGATGTGAAGGTGGAACGCGGCAAGCCGAACCAGGATCACTACGATCCCGGCGCCCGCACCATCCGGTTGTCGCCGGCGCATCACGATGGCCGCTCGCTGGCGGCGGTCGCGGTGGCCGCCCACGAGGTCGGTCACGCGATCCAGTTCGGGCGGAACGAGCCGGTGTCGCGCCTCAGGAAGCGCTGGCTGCCGGTGGCGATGCGGCTCAAGCAGATCGGCATCCTGATCCTGACGCTGTTGCCGATCCTGGTGATCGTGGTGCGTGCGCCGGGCGCGCTGTTCGCGCTGGTCGGGCTGAGCATCGCCCTGCAACTGGCCGGCGCCTTGGCCTACGCCATCATCCTGCCCGAGGAGTTCGATGCCAGCTTCGGCAAGGCGCTGCCGGTACTGGCCGACGGCGAGTACGTCGACGATGCCGATCTGCCGGCGGTCAGGCAGGTGTTGAAGGCGGCCGCGTTCACCTACGTGGCAGGCGCCCTTGCCGACCTGATCAACATCGGACGCTGGGCGATGATCCTCAAACGCTGAAGGGCGCCGGTGCTGTCCAGGCCACCGGCACCCGTGGCGAGCCCGCCTTCTCCACGAGCCCGGTCCGGCGTCTTCGACTCAGCGGCCCCGGTTGGCCACCGTCACCGCGTCCTCGACGTCGTCGATGTCCAGCGGCTCGTCGTTCAGGCTACCGAAGCGCATGGCAAGGTCTGTCTCCAGCGCCGGGAAGTCGAACGCGTAAGGCTCATCGGCCGGACCGCGTGCGGCGATCATGGCGAAGTCCCCGCTCACATCGAGCGCCGCGCCCGGACCCGAACCCGGACCGACCGGCGGGTCCATCCCGTCATCGTCGTCAGACGAATCGCAGGCCACCAGGATCAGCGACGCGATCGCCAGTGCGGTCGATGCAAGCCGTGAACCGCTCATCGGGAGGATCCCGGCAGCGGCGTGGTCAGGTACGGGAACGTGGTGTCGAACTGAGCGGCGTTCTGCGCCACACCATCGCCCAGTGCAGCGGTGCCCACCGGTGCATCAGCCGGGGTGCAGGCACCCAGGTTGTCACCGTCGCCGCCACCGGCACCGTCACCGTCCAGGTCCGCACCGATCGGGTGACAGAAGGCACCCATGACCGCGCGCAGCGCGATGTCGACCACATCGTCACCCGGGCGTCGTCCGTTCGGGAAACCGGCCAGATCACCGGCCGCGACACCCAGGTTGACCTGTGAATCGGCCGGGGTGGCCGCCACGCCGGTGTTCAGGCGCAGCATCTCCGAGGCGGTCACCGTGGCCATCTGGGTGAACGGACCACCGCCGTTCGGCAGGGCTACGCCGGTCAGGAAGGCGGCCACCAGGTCGGTGCGCGGGAAGTTGCTCGGCGCGATGTTGTCGGCCGCCCCGAGCGCGTCACGAAACAGCAGGTCGACGATCGCGGGCAACGTGGGGTGGGTGACGTAGGCGGCGAACTGACCGTCATCCTTCGGCTCGCTGGCGTTGAAGGCGTTCTTGTCCGGCAGGCCGATGACCAGTTCGTTGACCAGGGGTGCGCCCAGGCGCGAGACCTGCACGTAGGCACCGCCCTTCACTTCCGGTCGTTCGAAGTTCGGCGTGGGATCCAGCAGGGAGGCTTGCGGCAGGCTGGCGGTGGTCCAGGTACCGATGACGCCGTTGCCGCCACCCTTCAGGCAGTCCTCGTGCACCTCGATGGCCAGCGTGGTGACGTTCTTGTCGGCCAGGTCGTCCTCGGCGTCGCCCGCATCGGTCGGGTTGAAGTTCACCAGATCGAACACGTCGCCCAGGCGCACCGCGAACGAGTCCTTTCTCTGACCGACGAACACGCGCCCGGTCGCCACCCCGGCATCGCACCCGCCGAACTGCACGTCGTTCCAGACCTCGTCGGTGTTGCTCAGGCTGGTCACGTAGGCCTCGTAGTCCGGGAAGGTCTTGGTGCCGGCGTAGTCGGCAGGCTTCCTGAAACGGGTCATGCCGTCGACCGAGTTGGTCACGTCGCTGCGCGTGCCGCTGCGTCGATCGCCCGCCACCATGGCGACGGTGTAGCTTTCGATGAAGTTGGCCGTGGCGCTGTCGGCGTCCGTGATCGGGCCGGCCGCCTTGACCGGGATGGCGACCATCTGATCACCGATCTGCAGCTTCGCCCCGTCGCCGTTGGCCGGCAGCGCGTTGTCGAACGCGAACTGGAAGGTGATGTCCTCGATGGCGTCGCCGTCGTTGTCCACGTGGATCTCGTACACCGCGTCCTGGTCTAGCGCGAAGTAGTTCGGGCCACCGTAGGCATCCTGAAGCGGCAGGTAGTTGGCGATCAGCGTCACGTAGCTCTCGCGTCCGGGCTCGTAGCTCTTGAACGCGTACAGGTCGGTCGCATCGACCTTGGGGTTCTCGGTCACGAACGGGGCTTCGCGATGGCTGGACGCCGTCGCGCTGGTGCCGAGTACCGCGATGACGGCGCCGCACGCCAGGGCGAGCGGTGTGCGGCGATGCCGCGGGAGATGTGTCATGCAGGTTTCCTGTGATGAAGACGCGCTCGGAGACTAGCCTATCGGCCAGTGCGCGCCGGTATTTAGCAGGAATGCATGGCTCGTGCCGCGAATCACCATCGTCCTCGTCGACGCTCCCGATGTCGTCACAATCGATGCACGAGAGCTGCCGGTGCGAGGCTCCGGCAGCCCGATCTTCAGTGCGAGATCATCCAGGGACGCGCGGACGGAAACGCCTTCGATCCGTCCGCACCGGTGCGCGTCGATGATCTCGTTCCTGCCCTCGATCCACCGCAGCACCCGCAACCCGCGGGATGGGACTCTCGCTGCGAGGCCAGTCCCGGCTGGTGCTGCGA
>ENA-ORXU01000650-ORXU01000650.1-marine-metagenome-genome-assembly--contig:-NODE-650-length-36958-cov-7.003579_pt1 | contig 36958 bp, 34 predicted proteins | sample MGYA00237869_ERZ511484 | MGnify/ENA metagenome assembly ERZ511484 | reverse complement strand
CGGCTGCAGCGCTACGAGGAGATGCAGGGCCAGGAGTTCCAGAAGCGCGCCGAGACCAACGAGATCTACATCCCGCCGGGACCCCGCCTGGGCGACAAGGTCATCGAGTTCAACCACGTGGCCAAGGCCTACGGTGACCGGGTGCTGATCGAGGACCTGTCGTTCGCGATCCCGAAGGGCGCGATAGTGGGCGTGATCGGTGGCAACGGCGCCGGCAAGTCGACGCTGTTCCGCATGATCATGGGTCAGGAACAGCCCGATTCGGGCAGCATCGACGTCGGCGACACGGTCGAGCTGGCGTTCGTGGACCAGAGCCGCGACGACCTGGACGGCGAGAAGAGCGTGTTCGAGATCCTGTCCGGCGGCAGCGACATCATCCGCGTCGGCAATCACGAGATGCCGGCGCGTGCCTACGTCGGCCGGTTCAACTTCAAGGGTCAGGACCAGCAGAAGATCGTCAAGGACCTGTCCGGCGGCGAACGCGGCCGGCTGCACCTGGCGATGACGCTGAAGCAGGGTGCCAACGTGCTGCTGCTGGACGAGCCCTCCAACGATCTGGACGTGGAAACCCTGCGCGCGCTGGAAGAGGCGCTGCTGGACTTCGCCGGCTGCGCGGTGGTGATCAGCCACGATCGCTGGTTCCTGGATCGCGTGGCCACGCACATCCTGGCCTACGAGGCGCCGGACGAGATCAACTTCTTCGCCGGCAACTACACCGAGTACGAGGCCGACCGGCGCGAGCGGCTCGGCGAGGCGGCGGCGCAGCCCAAGCGTACCCGCTACAAGAAGCTGGCCTGAAACCGGGCTTGCGCAATGCCTGCTGCAGGTCCGACGCCCCGCACACCGAGGAGACGATGCGATGCTGACCGATGAACAACTGGAGGAGCGTGGCCTGCAGGCCACGCTGGTGCATCACCCGCTGGTGCAGCACAAGCTGACGCTGATGCGGCGCGTGGAGCAGAGTTCCAGCGCGTTCCGCGCGCTGCTGCGCGAGATCTCCTGGCTGCTGTGCTTCGAGGTCACCAAGGACCTGCCGCTGGAGATGCGCGAGATCCGTACCCCGGTCGAAGCGATGGATGCCCCGATGCTCAAGGGGCGCAAGCTTGCCTTCATCTCCATTCTCAGGGCCGGCAACGGCATGCTGGACGGTATGCTCGACGTCATCCCGTCGGCCCGGGTCGGTCACGTCGGCCTGTACCGCGATCCCGAGACGCTGCAGGCGGTCGAGTACTACTACAAGGTGCCCAGCAACATGGGCGAGCGGCTGATCGTGTGCGTCGACCCGATGCTGGCCACCGCCAACTCGGCGATCGCGGCGGTGACCCGTCTGAAGCAGGGCGGCGCGAAGGACATGCGCTTCGTGTGCCTGATCTCCGCGCCCGAGGGCATCAAGGCGTTCAACGAGGCGCACCCGGACGTGCCGGTGGTGACCGCGGCGGTGGACTCGCACCTGAACGAGCACGGCTACATCGTGCCCGGGCTGGGCGATGCGGGGGATCGCATCTTCGGCACGAAATGAGATCGGGGGCCTGAGACGAGGGGGCGAACCGGGGCGTGGCCGATACGCGAAGTGTGTCACGGTACCGGCCGAGGCGTTCCGGCACCGCGGTTGCATTGCGCCCCACCGTGTCGCACGCGCGGCGGCGATTGCGCCATGCCGGTGCATCCCTGAACGGGAAAGGTCCCTGTTTTCAGGCGATTTGCATCATTCCTGCCCGGTACGGATAGACTTTCGGACAAGCCTTCCGAACCGAACGGAGTCCGACCGATGACCCTGCACCTTCACGCGGCCGCCTGCGCCCTGCTCGTCGCCGGCAGCGCGAGCGCCGCCACCGACATCCCGTTCGCGCTGGACTGGAAGTTCGAAGGGCCGTCCGCGCCGTTCTTCATGGCGATCGACGAGGGCTTCTTCGCCGATGCCGATCTCGACGTCGAGATCAGCGCAGGCTCCGGCTCGCTCGACGCGATTCCGAAGGTGGCCACCGGCGCCTTCCCGCTCGGCTTCGCGGACATCAACTCCCTGGTGCGCTTTCTCGACCAGAACCCGGACGCCCCGGTCACCGCGGTGATGATGGTTTACGACAAGCCGCCGTTCGCGATCGTGGGCCGCCGTAGCCTCGGCATCGAATCGCCGAAGGATCTGGAGGGCAAGGTCCTGGGTGCACCGCCACCGGACGGCGCCTGGGCGCAGTTCCCGATCTTCGCCGCCGGGACCGGCCTCGACGTCGACGCGATCACGGTGGAGCCGGTCGGCTTCCCGACCCGCGAGCCGATGCTCGCCGAGGGGGAGGTGGATGCCGTCACCGGGTTCTCGTTCTCCTCGTTCCTGAACCTGGTGCGCCTGGGCGTGCCGGAGGAGGACATCGTCACGATCCTGATGGCCGATCACGGCGTCGACCTGTACGGCAACGCGATCATCGTCAACACCGATTTCGCCGAGGCCAACGCCGAGGTGGTCGAGGGATTCCTGGAGGCGGTCGGCCGCGGCTGGGCGGCCGCCATCGCCGATCCGGAGGCGGCCACCGCCAGCCTGATGGAGCGCAACCCCGCTGCCGATGCCCAGCTGGAGCAGCGTCGCCTGCAGCTCGCCATCGATGCGAACGTGATGACCGACTACACCCTCGCCAACGGCATGGGCGGCATCGATGCGGACCGGCTGGACAGCGCGATCGAGCAGATCCGGTTGACCTACACGTTCGAGAACGAGCCGGACGCCGGCCTGTACTTCAGCGATGCCTACCTGCCCGAGGGTGGCTTCGCGCTGCGCTGATCCGGTGTCGGCCGTCACCCCCGGCGAGCGTGCGGATGCGCTGATCGACATCCGCGCGGTCCGCCACGCCTACCGCACCGCCAGCGGGCCGCTGCCGGTGCTCGACGGGCTCGACCTGCAGGTGCCCGCAGGCGGGTTCACCGCGGTGGTCGGCCCGTCCGGGTGCGGCAAGTCGACGCTCACCCGCCTGATCAGCGGCCTGATGTTTCCCGACGCCGGCGAGGTGCGGCTGCACGGCGAGCGCGTCGTCTCGCCGCGCGCCACCGTCGGCATGGCCTTCCAGAACCCGGTGCTGCTGGAATGGCGCACCATCCTGAAGAACGTGCTGCTGCCGCTGGAGATCGTGCCGACCACCCTGAGTGCGGCCGAGCAGGAGGAGCGGGCGCGCTCGCTGCTGTCGCTGGTCGGGCTGGAAGGGTTCGAGCACAAGCGCCCCTCGGAGCTGTCGGGCGGCATGCGCCAGCGAGCCTCGCTGTGCCGTGCGCTGGTGCACCGGCCCGAGGTGTTGATCCTGGACGAGCCGTTCGGTGCTCTGGACGCGTTCACCCGCGAGGACCTGTGGCAGATCATGCACGCGCTGAAGGCGCGCGAACCGTTCACCGCGGTGCTGATCACCCACGACCTGCGCGAGTCGCTGTTCCTGGCCGATCAGGTGGTGGTGCTGTCGGGACGCCCGGCGCGCACCCAGTACGTGCTCGACGTCCCCGACCCCGGGCCGCGCGAGCTGGACATGCTGTACACGCCCGAATCGGCCAGGATGCTGGCGTTGCTGCGCGAGCAGATCCGCATCGCGCGCCAGGGCGAGAGCCGTCCGTCCGGCAACGGCGGGGTGCCGGCATGAGCCTTCGCAGCGTCGCCGTGCCGCTGGTGGCACTGCTGATCTTTCTCGCGCTGTGGGAGGCGCTGGTCTACCTGAACGGCTGGCCGGACTACAAGATGGCCTCGCCCTCGGATCTGCCACCGGCGTTCGAACGCCACTGGGCGCTGTTCCTGACCATGGGCTGGCAGACCCTGTGGCGCACCGTGGTCGGGCTGCTGCTGGCGATCGTGGTCGGTGTGGCGCTGGGCATGCTGATGGGATTCTCGCGCACGCTGCGCGATGCGCTGTACCCGCTGCTGGTCGGCTTCAACGCGGTGCCCAAGGCGACCGTGGTGCCGATCGTGGCGCTGCTGTTCGTGGGCCAGCACGACTTCAACACCATCCTGGTCGCCTTCATGATCAGCTTCTTCCCGATCGCTGTGTCGGTGTCGATCGGGCTGTCCACGCTCGAACCCGAGTACCGCGACATCCTGCGCTCGCTCGGCGCCTCGCAGTTCACCATCTTCCGCAAGATCGCGCTGCCCAAGACGCTGCCCGAGTTCTTCGGCGCGCTGAAGGTGTCGGTGACGCTGGCCTTCATCGGCACCAACCTGATGGAGATCGTCTCCCCGCACGGGCGCGGGCTCGGTGCGCTGTTCGATTCGGGCCGGACCAACGCGGACTATCCGCTGATGTTCGCGGTGCTGATCGCGCTCGCGTTCCTGGGGATCGTGCTGTACTACGTGGTGGTGGCGCTGGAGCGGGTGTTTGCGGGGTGGGCGGAGCGGGCGGCGGACTGAGCTCGGCGCTCTCGTGCGCGCCGATCTGTCGACTCATCGTCGGTACCCGCCAGCCCGGCGGCGAGCGCTCCGGCGGGCACGGTTCACAGATCGGGCATCTGCCGAGCGCTGCGCCCCCGTGTTGCATTGATCCGGCCCGGAAATCCTGCTTTTGGCCACTGGCAATCCGGCCGGCAAGTGTGGAAGGTGACCCTCCCGGGACCCCTGCACACGGACCATCGTCATGCCGATCTTTCTTGTCTCGGCGCTCGTCGCGCTGTTGCTCGCGGGGTGCGATTTCGTCGGAGCGCCGTCACCGTCGTCGAACGGCGACGACTCGTTCGCCTACCGAAAGAGTGGCGAGTGCGATGTCGAGGCGGCAACGCTCGGCACCGCGCGCGAGCGCTTCTCCAGGATCTGCGGTGGTCTGCCTCGCGATTGCGATCCTGTCGAAGAGCGGTGGAGCTGCGCCAGCGTGGTGCGCGATCGGGCAGCGTCTCCGGACGATCCGGACGCCTTGCCCGCTCGGCATCGCCAGATCGACAGCGCCGACAGCTGCGAGGTCGAGGGCGCAACGCTGAGCGATGCGCGCGAGCGCTTCGATGACGCCTGTGGCGGACCGCCGCGCGATTGCGACCCCGCCGGCATGGGCTGGCTGTGCTCCAGCGTGGTGATCGGCAAGGCGCCGCCGCCGATTGCCGATCGTCGGGCGTTGCCCGTCGCGGCCTCGATGTACGTCGCTTGATCCGCCCGTTCCGACATCGCCGCCCCGTCACCCGTCGTGCACCGATCAGGCCGACCATCACGATGACGTGGAGCCCGGCCGGAATACCGTGACCGAGGATGGCGTACCCTGCCGGGAATTGCCTCCACCCCGGTACCGTCCCGATGAGCGATCGACCCAACTTCCTGATCCTGATGGTCGATCAGCTGACCGGCACGTTCTGGGACGACGGGCCGGACGGCGGCATCGCACCCTGGCTGGACGTGCCCCACCTGCGCGCGCTGCACGAGCGCAGCGTCAACTTCGCCAATTGCTACACGCCAAGCCCCTTGTGCACGCCGGCGCGCGGCTCGTTCATGACGGGGCTGCTGCCATCGCGGAGCACCGTCTACGACAACGCGGCCGAGTTTCCGTCCAGCCTGCCGACCTGGGCGCACTACCTCAGGCGCGCCGGCTGGTACACCGCGCTGTCCGGCAAGATGCACTTCGTGGGTGCCGATCAGCTGCACGGCTTCGAGGATCGGCTGACCACCGACATCTATCCGGCCGACTTCGGCTGGACCCCGGACTGGCGCGCACCGCTGGAGCGCATCGACTGGTGGTACCACAACCTGTCATCGGTCACCGAGGCGGGCTGCGCGCTGACCAGCAACCAGCTGGAATACGATGACGAGGTCGCCTGGTTCGCTCGCACCAAATTGCTGGAACTGGCGCGCCGGCCGGACGATCGCCCGTTCTGCCTGTGCGCAAGCTTCACCCACCCGCACGACCCCTACACCGCGCGCCCCGAGTACTGGGCACGTTACCAGGGCGTGACGATTCCGGCACCGACCACACCGGAGCTGCCGGCCGACGAGCGCGATCCGCACACGCAGCGGCTGTACGGGGCGGTCGATGCGTCGCGGTTCACGATCGACGACGAGCACGTGGCCAACGCCCGGCGTGCCTACTGCGCGAACCTGTCCTACCTGGACGACAAGGTCGGCGAGCTGCTGGGCACGCTCGCCGACTGCGGCCACGCCGACGACACGGTGGTGGTGTTCTGCGCCGACCATGGCGACATGCTGGGCGAGCGCGGGCTCTGGTACAAGATGAACTTCTTCGAGGGCGCCGCGCGGGTGCCGCTCGGTATCGCCTTGCCCGATGGTCGGGGTGCGGGGCGGCGCATCGCCGAGCCGGTGTCGGCGCTGGACGTGCTGCCCACGCTGGTCGAGCTGGCCGGTATCGATGCGCGGACGCTGGCCGTTTCGGTGGATGGCCGCAGCCTGGTGCCGGCCTTGCAGGAAGGGGCGCTCGAATCGCTCGAACCGCGCGTGGTGGCCGCCGAGTACATGGCCGAAGGTTCGGTCAGCAGCATGCTGATGCTGCGCGAAGGGCGCTACAAGTACGTGTACTGCGAGGCGGATCCGGTGCAGCTGTTCGATCTGGATAGCGATCCTGCCGAGCGGGTGAACCTGGCGGCGGATCCGGCGCACGCGGCAACGCTTGCGCACTTCGACACGCTGCGCGAGGCCAGCTGGAACCTGAGCGCGATCGATGCGGATGTCGCCGCCAACCAGCAACGCCGCATCCTGTGCTACGAGGCGTTGCGAGAGGGGCGTTTCACCCCCTGGGATCACCAGCCGGTGCGCGATGCCAGCACCCGTTTCATGCGCAATCATCTGGACCTGAACGAGGTGGAGGCGCGCTCGCGCGTGCCGGTGAAGACCATAGGAGAAGCGCGATGAGCACCCATGACTACCTGATCGTCGGTGCCGGCTCGGCCGGTGCCATCCTGGCGGCGCGGCTGTCGGAGGATCCGGATGTCACGGTCTGCCTGCTGGAGGCGGGAGGGTCGGACCTGCACCCGTTCATCCGCATGCCCAGCGCCCTGTCGTTCCCGATGAACATGCCGCGCTTCAACTGGGGGTTCGAATCCGAGGCGGAGCCGGGGCTGGACGGCAGGCGGCTGGATTGCCCGCGCGGCAAGACGCTCGGCGGTTCGTCCTCCATCAACGGGATGGCCTTCGTGCGCGGCCATCCGGCGGACATCGACGAGTGGGCCGAACGCGGTGCCAGGGACTGGGACTACGCGCACTGCCTGCCGTACTTCAAGCGTCTGGAGCATTGGTACCACGGCGCGGACCGCTACCGCGGAGCGGGCGGACCGGTAGCGGTGTGCGCCGGCAACGACATGCGCCTCAACCCCCTGTACCAGGCCTTCATCGGTGCCGGACAGCAGGCGGGCTATCCGTTCACCGCCGACTACAACGGCCATCAGCAGGAAGGCTTCGGGCAGATGCACATGAACGTGGACCAGGGCGTTCGCGCCTCCACCGCCCGCGCCTATCTGAGAGCGGCCCGGCGGCGCGCCAATCTCACGGTGCACCGCCACGTGCTGGTGGATCGGCTGACGTTCGAGGGCGACCGTGTCGACGGCGTGGAGATCCTGGGCGGAAACCCTGCCAACCGGCGGCGGGTACGCCTGCACGCACGGCGCGAGGTGATCCTGTCGGCCGGCTCGATCGGCTCGCCGACCATCCTGCAGCGCTCGGGCATCGGGCCGGCGGCGGTGCTGCAGGCGGCCGACGTGGCGGTGCGTCAGGACACGCCGGGGGTGGGTGCGAACCTGCAGGATCACCTGGAGGTCTATTTCCAGTACCGCTGCACGCAGCCGGTATCGCTGAACCGCAAGCTGGGGCTGATCTCCAAGGGACTGATCGGCGCCCGCTGGCTGGCGCTGCGCACCGGGCTCGGGGCGACCAACCATTTCGAGGCCTGCGCCTTCATCCGCTCGAAGGCCGGGCGTCGTTCACCGGACATCCAGTACCACTTCCTGCCCGCGGCCATGCGCTACGACGGACAGGCCGCGTTCGACGGTGACGGCTATCAGGTTCACGTCGGCCCGAACAAGCCGACCAGCCGGGGCTCGGTATCGATCCGCTCCGCCGATCCGGCCACCAAGCCTTCGATCCGCTTCAACTACCTGTCCACCGACGAGGACATCGCCGACTGGCGCAGCACCATCCGGCTCACGCGCGAAATCCTGGCACAGGATTCCCTGGCCCCGTACCGCGGCGAGGAGATACAGCCCGGCCGAGGCATCACCAGCGATGCGGACATCGACGCCTGGGTGCGCGCCAACGTGGAGAGCGCCTATCACCCTTCCTGCACGGTCAAGCTGGGCGCGGACGACGACCCGATGGCGGTGCTCGACGAGCAATGTCGCGTGCGCGGCTTCGACGGCCTGCGCGTGGTGGATTCATCGATCTTTCCCACCCTGACCAACGGCAACCTGAACGCCCCGACCATGATGGTGGCCGAGCGTGCCGCGGATCTGATTCGCGATCGTACGCTGGCTCCGGAACGGGTACCGGTATGGGTGGCCGAGGACTGGCGGAACGCCCAGCGTTCCGCCCGTGCCGAACGGCCGGCCGACGACGATCGGGATGCCGGCTGAAACGGTGGCCCCCGCCACGAACCCGGTGCTGCGGGCGGGGGCCTGAACGTCCGTGTCCGGCGACGGCACGCGGCCGCCGTCGGACCGCGTTCGTGCTACTCGGCGATTTCCAGCAGTTCCACCTCGAACACCAGCGTGGCGTTCGGGCCGATCGCGGGCGGTGCACCGCGATCGCCGTATGCCAGCTCGGACGGAATGACGAAACGGTACTTGCTGCCCACCGGCATCAGCTGCAGCCCTTCGGTCCAGCCGGGAATCACGCCCTTCAGCGGGAAGGTCGCCGGCTCGCCACGCGCCACGGAGCTGTCGAACTCGGTGCCGTCGGTCAGCGTGCCGACGTAGTGGACGACCACGGTGTCCTCCATTGCCGGCTTCTCGCCGTCGCTGTCCTCGAGCACCTCGTACTGGAGGCCGCTGTCGGTCGTGCTGACTTCCTCGCGCGCCGCATTTTCTTCCAGGAAGGCACTGCTGGCCGCGGTGTCCTCGGCACGTTGGGCTTCCATCAGTTCCTGCTGGCGCGTCTGCAGCACGGCTTGGGCTTCCTCGACCGTGATGGCGGTTTCGCCATCGCCGTTCTGTGCCTGCAGGCCCTGCATGAACAGGTCGAAATCGACGTCGCCGAACTGCTTGAGCTGTTCGCCGATCATCATCCCCAGCCCGTAGCTGATCTTCTGGTCCTCGGTCTCGACGGCGCTGTCCTGGGCGTGCAGCGGTGACAGCGAGACCAGACCGATCAGTGCGAACGAGCCAGCCGCGAGCGTGGTCACGGTGGTGTGCTTCTTCATGCGGGAATCCTTTGGAAAACGGTTGCGGAGCGTCATCAGCCGCTCACTATGTCACAGTACGGTGGGCATACGCGTCCGGGTGCACGCACTGACCATGACGAACCGGTTCGGTTCCGGTGCCGCGTTGCCCGCGCGCCGTGGCGCCGTCCTAACGCTGCGGAAAATTGTCGATCATCGTGTCGATCAGAGCGTCGGTGTCCAGCCCCTGCGCGGCCAGGCGCGGCTCGGCGCGTCGCTGCGCGCGCGCTTCCAGGCGGGCGTGGATGCGCGATTCCAGGTGACGCGGGAACCGCTGCGCGATGTCACGACGATGCCCCTCGCAGGCGCGCATCATCCGCTCGCGGGCGTGCATGCGTTCGCGGATCGCGCCGCCGGGCGTGGACAGGCTCATCCCACCCGGCTCCTCGAATCGCTGCAGGCACTGCTCCCAGCGCAGCATCGCGGATTGCAGCTCGGCATCCCCGAAACCTTCGGCATGCCCGATTGTCCGCGTCTCGATCGACGTGTCGACGGCCGGGCCACGCGACGCATCGCGCACCGGGCTCGCGCAGGCGCCCAGCATCGTCACGCCGAGCAGGGCCGAAACGAGAGCCGAAGCCCGTTGTCGCCGCATTGCACCTCGCATCGTCGAGCATCCCCCGTGGTCGGTCGTGGCCACTTCGCCGTTCCAGACACAGGCTAACGGCCGGGTCGACGGTTACTGAGCACGCGTTCGCATCGGGGGGGATTTCAGCCGGGGCTGGTGGCCGGATTCCGGCGCTGGTTCACACGTCGCTCGGAACGCAGCCACAGAATCGCCAGCGCCGCCATGCCGAGCATCGGCAGCACACCCAGGTTCACGGTGCGCCAGCCGAACAGGTAGTGCACCGTGCCGGCCGACAGCGCGGTCAGCGACACGGTGGAGAACACGATCAGATCGTTGATCGCCTGGGCACGGGATTTCTCCTCGGCCCGGTAGGTCTCGGTGAGCAGGGTGGTGCCACCGATGAACAGGAAGTTCCAGCCGATGCCGAGCAGCATCAGCGAGGTGACGAAATGTCCCAGGCTCTGCCCGGACAGGTTGGTCGCGACCGTCGCCACGCACAGCGCCACGCCGGCGGCCAGCACCGGCAGCAGTCCGATGCGCGTGATCAGTGCCCCGGTCAGGAAGGAAGGGGCGAACATCGATACCACGTGCCACTGGATGACCAGCGCGGTGGCGTCCAGGCCGTAGGCCTGGCCCTGCATCGCCAACGGCGTGGAGGTCATCACCAGGTTCATCGTGCCGTAGCCGAACGCCTGGCAGATCACCGCGATCAGGAACAGCGGCTGGCGCACGATCTCGCCGAGCGCCCGTCCGCCGCCGGCTCGATCGCGGGGCAGCGGAGCGGGCAGGTCCATCAGCGCGATCGTCGCCATCGACAGCAGGTAGACACCGATCAGCGCGGTGAACGGGCCGGCGTAGACGTGGGTCGGGAAGAGCCCCGAGCTCCAGCTGGCCAGGTTGGGCCCGATGAAGGCGGCCAGCAGGCCGCCGGCCATGACCAGGCTGATGGCGCGCGGCCGCGCCTCGACCCCGACCACCTCGGCGGCCGTGAAGCGGTAGTAGTTGCCGAAGGCGGCGACGATGCCGAAGCACACGGTCGCGGCGCAGAACAGCGCGAAGCGATCGTTCAGGATCGCCGTCAGCGCCAGCCCGGCACCGCACAGCCCGATCAGGCCTGCCAGCAGAAATCCAGGCTTGCGACCCAGCCGCCCCATCAGCAGCGACGCGGGCACCGTGCTGGCGAAGAGGGCGAAGAACTGCAGCGCCAGCGGCAGCGTGGCCAGGCGCTTGTCGTCGGCCAGCTCGAAGCCGATCAGCGCCGAGACGGTGATCAGCAGGCTGTTGCCGACGAACAGCCAGCCGTTGCACAGCGACAGCAACCAGACCGTGCGGGGCAGCGCGCGCTTCATCGCCGGTTGGCGCGGCTCTTCTTGCGCCGGGCACGGCGCGCCTCGCGCTTCTCGTCGCGCGCCTGCGCAAGGGAGGCCTGGCGCGCGGCGCTGTCCAGCGCCTCGGCTTCGGCCATCGCCGGGGTCTCCAGCGTGATGCGTCCCAGCCGGCCACTCCTGAACTCGTCCAGCAGCAGCCGGGCGGCGCGATCGAAATCCACCAGCCCGCCGCCACCGAGGCAGCCGCGCAGCCGGCCGATCGCCTCCAGCGTCTCGACCGCCTCGTCCAGCGGCAGCGTCGTCCCGAAGCGTTCGCGCAGCAAGGCATCGTAGCGCCCGCGCAGCTCGTCCAGCAGTTCGGCCGCCACCTCGGCGCTGTCCATGGCGGTGTCGCGCACCGCACCGCTGGCCGCCAGCCGGAACCCGCCGCGCACGTTGTGCAGGTCCGGCCACAGCACGCCGGGGGTGTCGCGCAGGTGCCAGCGATCGCCCAGCGAGCCCGCCAGCGCCACGCTCTGCTGGCGCTTGGTGACCGCCGGTTCGTTGCCGGTGACGGCGATCTGGCGCCCGGCCAGCCGGTTGATCAACGTGGACTTGCCGACGTTCGGGATGCCCACGATCATCGCGATGCGCGGACCGATCCGGGAGCTTGCACGCGGTCCGGCCACCGAGTCCAGTCGAGCGGGCAGCGACCGGGCCGCCTCCCGCTGGCCCAGATCGAGTGCCAGCGCCTGCATGGGCGGCGCCTCGGCCGCACGCCCGCCGAGCGCTTCGAGCGCTCCGAGCCATTGCGCCGTGCAGTCCGGGTCGGCCAGGTCATCACGCGTGAGCACGCACAGCCTGGGCAGTCCGGGAGCGAGTTCGGCCAGCACCGGATTGGCGCTGGAGGCGGGCAGCCGGGCGTCGCGTACCTCGATCAGCGCATCGGTGCGCGCCAGCGCCTCCTGCATCTCCCGCCGCGCCTTGTGCATGTGGCCGGGGTACCACTGGATGCTCATCGCCCGATCTTCACCGGTGGGCACTCATCGATCGGGCGCACCGTCACCACCCAGGTCGAGCTCGATCGACTGGTCGACCAGCACGGTGCGGTCCGGCTCCAGTCGGATGCGGCGCGCCTTGTACAATGACGACAGGGCGCGCTTGAAGTTTTTCTTCGAGACCTGGAACTCGCGCTGGATCTCCTCGGGCGAACTGCGATCGGTCAGCTCGCCGCTGCCCCCGCCGGCCGACAGCCAGGCCAGCACGCGATGCTCCAGCTCGTCGCGCATCTGGCCACCGGGCGGCTGCAGGGTCACATCCAGCCGGCCGTCGGGCCGCACCCGCCGGATGAAGCCCGGCAGCCGGGTGCCGGTGCCCAGGTTCCTGAACACCTCGTCTGCGTAGAGCAGACCGATCGCCCGGTCGTCCACCACCGCCTTGAAGCCCAGCTCGGTGCGCTGGAAGACCAGCAGCTCGACCGCCTGGCGCTCGACGAAGCCCGCAGGCGTCAGGTCGAGGTGAGTGTCCAGGCGACTGGTGGCGGCCAGCCGACCGCTGTTGTCCCGATAGACCAGCACGCTTTCCAGCTGGCCGATGCGTACCGGCCGGCGCTGTTCGCCGAACGGCAGCAGCAAGTGCTTGTCCAGCCCCCAGTCCAGGAAGCTGCCACCCGGGCCGTCCGCCACCGCCTTGAGCGCCGCACAGCGACCCAGCGTCACGAACGGCTGACGGTGCGTGGCGACCGGGCGACCCTCGCGATCGGTGTGCAGGAAGATCGGCAGCGTGTCGCCCACGGCACAGGCTGGCACGGTGGAATCGCGCGGCAGGTCGATGCCTTCGCCGGACTCGTCCTGCAGCACGAGGCGATCCGTGTCGACACGCGCCACGGTAAGTGTCTGGAGATGGCCGATGCGCATGGTGTCGGCAGTATGGGGTCAGCACCGCGACGATGCCAGCGCCGTGCGCTCGGGTACGCTACGCGCCAGATGAATACCGATACCGGCAGTGCCCGACACAGCGACCGATCTCCTCCAGGCGTGCCGGTACCCGCCATCGCGACCGGCATCGTGCTGGCACCGATGGAAGGGGCGATCGATGTGCACATGCGCGCCGAACTGTGTGCGGGTGGTGCCTATGTGCGCTGCGTCACCGAGTTCGTGCGGGTGTGCGATGCGCTGCTGCCGCCGGTGGTGTTCCACCGCCTGTGCCCCGAGCTGGCGCAGGGCGGCACCACGCCCGACGGTACGCCGGTGCACGTGCAGCTGCTGGGCAGCGACCCGGCGGCGCTGGCCGCCAATGCGCGGCGTGCGGCCGAACTGGGCGCGCCGGGCATCGATCTGAACTTCGGCTGCCCGGCCAGGACCGTGAACCGCAGCCAGGGCGGATCGGTGCTGCTCGATCGGCCGGCGCTGATACGGCACATCGTCACGGCGGTGCGCGATGCGCTGCCCGTCGATGTGCCGCTCAGCGCCAAGGTGCGACTGGGTCACGACAGCGCCGACGCCCTGCCGGCGGTGGCCGAGGCGGTGCGCGCCGGTGGTGCCGCGGAGATGGCGGTGCACGCGCGCAGCCGGCGCGACGGCTACCGCCCGCCGGCCTACTGGTCGGCGGTGGCGGTGGTGGCCGACACGGCGACCCGCATCAACGGCGAGATCTGGACGGTGTCCGATGCCCGCCGGGCACGTCTGGTCAGCGGCTGCGAGGCGCTGATGCTGGGGCGTGGCGCGATGGCCGCGCCGGATCTTGCCGAACGGATACGGGCCGACCGGGACACCGCGCCGATGCCCTGGAAGCAGGTCTGCGAGCGGGTCGAGTCACGGTTCGTGTGTTCGGATGCGCGCAGCCCCAGGCACGTGGGCAATCGCACCAAGCAATGGCTCGCCTATCTGAAACGTACCTACCCCGAGGCGGCCGGCCTGTTCGCCCGGCTGCGACGCCTGCACGAGCGCCAGAGCATTCGTCAGGCCTTCGCGGCACACCGGCTGGCCGACCACGATGCGGATTTCCAGCCGGTCCGGCGGGGCGATCATCCCCCGGACGTGCGCTCCGGTGCCGCCGATCGGGCGTGGCGTCAGGAGGCGTCCAGATCGGCCGCCGCCGCTGCGCCACGCGGCACCGTGCAGCCGTAGGCCGGGTCGTCGGCCGGCAGCCAGTCCGGGGTGTCGCGGGCGATGGCGTCCAGCGAATCGGCCATCTTGTTCATCCAGCGCCGTGCGTCGCGACGCTGCTGACGGGACAGGGTCTTCTCGAAACGCACCGCGCTGTCGCGCATGAGCTCGCGGTTGGTGGCCCAGTCCTCGGGATGGGCCTTCTCGATCATGCCGAACCAGTCGCTGACGTGAGCGTCGATGCGCGCCTGGTAGTCGGCAGCATCCCGATCGCGAACGATCCGGAATAGCCGTTCGTTCCAGTCATCGGACAGCGCGCGATACCGATCGCGCATGCTGATCTGCTCGGTGAACGCCTCGCTCAGCAGATCGCGTTGATCCTGTTCCAGATCCACGCCCAGCCGCCCGGCCCACTTGTCGATGGTCTGTACACGTCGCGCGATGCGTTGCCGGCGGGTCTCGTCGCCGGCCTCGGCGATGTTCTCGGCACGCTTCTCGCGCCAGGTGCGCTCGATCCGGTCGATCTGCGCATCGGACAGGGTGCGGATCAGCGGGGTTGCGTAACGGGCCGGATGACAGGCGCGCAGTGCCTCGATGCGCATCCGCGCCGCGTTGAACCAGCGGGTGAAATCCTCGGGAGTCGCCTGGTCCCAGGTCGACAGCCCGGCGGTCACCTCGCGCATCAAGGCGGCGTAGCGCGGCAGCTCCTCGCGCCGGTGCCAGGTGTGCAGGGTGCCGACGTAGGCCTCGAACTGCTCGCGCTGCGCCGGTGTGAACCCGACCCACTCATCGGCCGCCTCGATCGCCTTGTCGTCGGCCCGATCGTAGAACACGCCCACCAGGAACTTGCTGTTGGTGCAGGCGACAACCAGCAGGGGGGCGATCAGCATCGCGACCAGCAGTCGGGCCCGCCGGGGAAAAACCGATAGAGCCTGAGGCCCGGTCTGCGGTCGGGTCTGCGGTCGGGTCTGCGCAATAGCCCGCAGGCGACGGCGCAGCGCAGCACGTATCATCGTCGGACTACCTGTCGGGTCATAGGAAAAGCCAGTTGCATGTCGGAACTCGTCATCGGTACCGCCACCGTGGTCGGCTTTCGCTACGACCTGTACGACGAGAGCGCGCAGCGGATCGAATCGAACCGGGATTCCGATCCGGTGCTGTTCCTGTTCGGCGACCGATCGGTCCTGGCCGCGCTGCAGGACGTGCTGCTGGGCAAGCGGGCCGGTGAGGACTTCTCGGTGACGATACCGCACGGTCAAGCCTACGGACGGCGCTACCCCGATCGCACACGCCGTGTCTCGATCAAGCGGTTGGAGGGTGGTCGCGGCGCAAGGTTCCGTCCCGGTCAGGTGGTCAGCCTGCGAGATGATCGCGGACCGGTACCGGCGACCGTCATCAAGGCCGGTCGCTACCAGGTCGACATCGATCTGAACCATCCCCTGGCCGGGCGCGACCTGACGTTCGACATCAGCATCGAATCGGTCCGCAAGGCGAGCCCCGGGGAAATCGATCACGGTCACGTGCACGGTCCGGGCGGGCACGCCCACCCGTGAAGGCGAGGCGATCGGGCCTGGCCCGGGTTGCCCGGTCGCCGCTGACCGGTGCGCTGACCGGTGCACTGACCTGTGCACTGACCTGTGCGCTGGCCGGCGCCTGGGCGCCCGCACAGGCTCAGGACATCGCCGACCTGTTCCGCTCCGCATTGGCCTGCACGTTGATCGAGCCGACGCTGGCGGACACCCGGGCGGCACCGCTGTATCGGGACGCCGGTCCGGGCTGCGCGGCCGGGCTGCCGAACGAGAAGACGGCTCGGGACGCCTGGTACCTGGATGCGGCCTGCTCGCTGCCGGTGGCGGTCGAGCACACCCCCCTGACGACGTGGTGCGACAGCCTGCTGGAGCCGGGCACGCTTGGCGAGGGGCAGGGAATCGGGCAGGGAATCGGGCAGGGGCCGGGCGAGCCCGCGGGAAGGTCGAGCTGGACGCTGTCGCCCGGCTCGCGGCTGGCGCTGGGCGCTCGCTCGCTCGACGGTGTCGTCCAGCCGTGGCAGAGCAGCGAGGTGTTTCGCCGCATTCGAACGCCGGTGGGCACCTGCGAGCTGCAGATGCGGATCCATGCGCCCGCACCGGTGGTCCGGGGTCGTGTCGCGGACCGTTTCTCCGGGCCGGACGGCCGGGCCACCCCGGCGGCGAACGGTCTGGCGATGATCGCCTGGCACGGTGGCAGCTGGAGCAACCGGGCGTTCGGCAGTGCCGGGCTGGAGCTGAGCGTGCCTCATTTCGTGGCACGCGGGTTCACCGTGTACGCACCTTTCTACCGTCTGCTCGGCGATTCGCCGGACGGCAGTGCCGCCTGTCGCCAAGCGGATTTCGAGCGCGACGTGGTGAGCGATGCGCAGGCCGCGTTCGACTGGGTGCGCGACAACGGCGAGCGCTTCGGCACGTCCGGCGCACCGATCCTGTTCGGACAATCCGCCGGCGGGCAGCTGGCCGCGCGCCTGGCGATCGATCGTGCGGACGAGGTGGCCGGCGCGGTGCTGTTCTACGCCCCGGTCGATTTCGATGACTTCGCCACCCGGGCGCGCAGCGGGGCGTACACCGACGAGCAGGGTCTGGACATCCTGGAGCGGGTGCTGGGCGTACCGGCCGCGCGGGCCGATGTCTCGGCCTCCCCGATCGCCCCGAACGCGCTGCCACGGCGTGTGGTGCGCGACGGCATCGAGGCGCCGCCGATGTTCCTGCTGCACGGTGAGGCGGACAGTCTGGTCGAGGTGCGGCAGTCGATGCGTCTGTGCAATGCCCTGGCCGGTCGACAGCTCGACGCTCCCGGGTCGACGACGTCGATCGATCCGTTGCGTCTGGTGGTGCCGTGCGGCGGCAGCTCCAGCCTGCACCGCATCCGCCAGGGTCGGCACGCGCTGGACGTCTGCGCCTTGGCCGGACCGGTGCCGCTGGACAGTTGCCCCGCGGGCAGCCGGGCGAGCCGCGAGCGGGTGGCCGACTCGATCGGCAGCGCGGCGGTGTTCGCCGAGTCGGTGTCCCGGGCCGCCGCCCGGCAGGCGGCCGGCGAGGTGCCGGACAATCCGTTGCAGCAGGGCGAGCCGCCGATCGATCCGCCCGCCCCGGACGATGCCATGCAGGGCACGGGCGGGCAGGGCGGCGGTGGCGCTCCGGGTCCGCTGCTGCTGGCGCTATCGGTGGTCGCCCTGATCTGGCGATCGGCTCTGGCGATCGGGGCGTCGGTGCGGGCCGGGCCGCCGGCCGGGCCGCCGGCCGGGCCTCGTCAGTGCCCGGGCAGACGGCTGAGGCGGGCAAGCTTCGCACCGGCCGGCATCCGGTAGAAACGCGCCAGCTCGGCGGCACGGCTTCCCGTGCGGCGGCGCCTGCGGATGTCCAGCCAGCGACAGTAGCGTGAGGCCAGCCGATGGGCGTGCCGGTAGTCATCGATCTGGTGATGACGCTGCGCGAACAGGTTGTCGTGCAGCGCGGCGGGCGTGGCGCGGGCGGTTGCGCACAACGCATCGCTCAGCACCACGTACTTGTCGACGCCGGCCTGCAACTCCAGGGCCACCGGACCGATCGGTCGAACGTGATGCGCGTGCCACAGCAGGGCCACGGCGTGGCTGACGCCCTCGATCACGTCCAGCAGCGGCTCGATGGTGTGCGCGTCCAGCGCCCCGGGGCGGCAGGCGAGCGTCGCCTCGCGCAGCAGGTTCGGGTCCAGGTAGAGCGTCAGCGACAGGGTGGTGTCGTGCTGTCTCACCAGCACCACCTCGTCCGGCAAGGGCCCTTCGCCGTGCCAGCGCTGCGCCTGCGCCGCATCGTGGCTGACGAAATCGCCGACGCGATACGGCAACTGCAAGTCGTAGTGGTGTTCCAGCGCGCGTTGCACGCGCATCACCAGTGCCTCGCCCGACGCGGTCGGGGGCATCAGTGGCAGGTGCCGGCGCCGTCGACGAATACGCCGTGAGCGCGCAGTTCGCGGGCCAGCGCCGGGTGCCGGGTGTCCTCCCACCGCTGCAGCAGCGACGCTGGCCTAGATCGCGCCTCGTCCGCGTCGCCGATGCGCGACAGGGCGATCGCGTAGTCGGTGAAGTGTTCGGCCAGGTCGGTGAACACCTCGCTCAGCGCACAGCGGCACGCGGGCGCATCGGCCAGGCTGCCGTACGCCGCGCCGCCCATGGCGATGACGTAGTCGATCTTGATCGGCTTGCGGCGCAGGCTGCCGGCGAACAGGCTGCAGACCAGCATCGCCAGATCCCCCAGGCGCTGCAACTCGGCCCGTCGTACCGCCTCGCTGGGCGCCTGGGCCGCGCGCCGGTACAGTTCGGCGAACGGCGGCGGACGCGTCCCGGTGTCGCTGTCCTCGAACAGCCGCCGCCCGCTCGCCCCGGTGCACAGCAGTTGCACCAGGTACCAGCGCGTCTCGCCAGGCCCGTCCAGGCCCTGGCGTTCCAGTCCGTCATCCACGCGCCGGTGGAAGAATTCCTCCAGCGTGGCCGACGTCTCGATGAGTGAACCCTCGTTCGCTTGCATCCGCATGGCTCGCTTTTTTCCGCATCCGGCGGCGAGCGGCTTGCTCGCCTGCCGGTACAGGCATAGCGCGATACGTGCCGGCGTGTCTGGCAGCAGTGGGCGGTGCAGAGTGCCAGCGATCCGCGCCGCGGGCGCCGACTACCGACTACCGACTACCGATCGCCGATGAAGCGCAGGCGCAGCTCGTTCAGCGAGGTGACCGTGATGTCCGTCGCGTCCGGCCAGCGTTCGCCGTCGTCCACGTTCAGGTGAACGCTCAGGCAGCCGGCGGCGCGGCCGGCCTCCAGGTCGAAACGGAAATCGCCGACCATCACCGCATCGTCGCCGTGCGCCGACCAGCGCTGCAGCACCAGCCGGATACCGGCCGGATCGGGCTTGGGGGTGGCGCAGTCCCGGCTGACGATCGCCTCGGCATCGAAGTAGCCGTCCAGTCCGGCCGCCCGCAGCGTGGCATCCGCGATGGTGCGTCCGTTGCGCGTCACGATGCCGAGCGAACAGCCGGCCGCGGCGAGCGTGTCCAGCAGCAGGGGCGCGTCGGGCTGGGGCCGCGACGCGGCCGCCATGTCCAGTTCCAGCGCGTCCAGCTCGGCCCGCTTGCGCCGGGCGGGCTCAGGCGCCATCGCCGCCAGCGCCTCCAGGATGGGCACGCCGGGGGGCAGCGACAGCGTGCGGCGCATGGCGTCGAAATCGTGCGCGGCCAGCGTCAGCGTGCCGTCCATGTCGAACAGCCAGCGGCGGCTGGTGCGCAGTCGCCGGGTCGCGGTGTCCAGCTCGCTCACCAGCCGCCGGTGGCCAGCCAGCGATCCACCTGCTCGAGCCGGTCGTGACCCCAGAAACGTTCCCGGTCCACCACGATCATCGGTGAGCCGAACACCTCCCGGGCCAGCGCCGCGTCGACCTCCTGCTTCAACCGTTCCTTGATGAGCGGGTCGGCCAGCGCGGCTTCGGCATTCTCGCGTGGCAGCCCGAGCCCCGCGATGCTGTCCAGCACCGCCGCCGGTGCGCCGATGTCGACGCCATCGACGTAGTAGGCGCCATACAGCGCATGGACCAGATCCGCGGTGCGCGCGGCGAACGCGGGGTCCTGGTGCTCGCGCAGCCACAACGTGGCGCGTGCCGCGGCGACCGAGGAGATCGGGAACGTCTCCGGGCGCTCGAACCGGGTGCCGTGCTGGCGGGCGGAGCGGTGGAAGTCGTGCCAGGCGTAGTCGCCCTTCATCGGCAGTCCGACCAGCGGTTCGCTGCCGGTGACCTTGAACACGGCTCCCAGCAGGAACGGGCGCCACGTCACCCGGCGCCCGTGCCGCTCGGCGATCGTCTCGATGCGTGCGCTGGCCAGATAACCGTAGGGGGACGAGTAGTCGAACCAGAAATCGATCGTGGCGTTGCTCACCGGCAAGGCTCCTGCGAAAACGGTCGCCAGACTACACTGCCCGGCATGAACCGATCAGGACAGCCCCTGGCGGGCGATCAGCCGCCGTTGCACGAACGCGATGCCCCGCCACCGGACCTGGACCTGACCCGGACCATCCGTCCCGGCCTGGACATCCTGGCGAACGAGATCGTGATCGCGCTCAAGAAGCGCACCCGCTTTCGTGTCAACGCGCCGGTGTACGCCCCGGGGCTGGTACTCGGCCAGCCGGACACCAGCCTGCTGGAGCACAACCTGGCCGGTGTGGAACGGTTGCACGCCGAGCTGGGCCGCTACACCTACGCCAGCCAGGATGCGTTCAGCGACGTGGCCGACGTGGCACCGATGATCGTGCGCGCCGCCCCGGTCAACGCGGTGCACGTGATGCCCAGCCGGGTCGGGCCGCGCGTGCTGGGCTTCTACCGCGAGTGGATCGAACGCGCCTGCGAGCCGGGCGACGATCCGTCCAGCTACGGCGAGACCGTCACCGCGGACGTGGCCGCACTGCTGTCGATCATGGAACGGGTCAACCTGGGCAAGCCGGTGGCCGAAGCGAAGTTCCGCGAGCTGGGGGCCGAATTTCGCGCCACCGGCGGGGACCGGAACGCGATGCTGGCGCTGATCGTGCGCCCCGAGCGCGAGGCGCGGGTGCTGCAATTGGCCGAGCGGCTCGGCGAGCGCTACGAGCTGCCAACCGCGGCGACCCGCGCGGTGTTCGAGTTCATGATCGCCACCACCATCGACATAGAGATCGACTACCTGCGGCGTCGGCTGGTCAGCGCCTCCTGAGCCATTCGGGCCGCGTGACGTCCGGCACGTTTGCCGGCGTTCGCCGGCGCGAATCGTGAACTGACCCGTCAACGTGTCCCGATCCGGCGTCAACCTGTCCGCACGCGCACCGATACCCGCGCATGGCATCCGGTTCACCCGATCGCACGGCACACGACCCGCGGGGCCTCGCCGTCGAGGGTGCCGGCAACGTCAGCGATGAGCTCGATCGCGAGTACCGCACGCTGCAGCGTCGCGCTCACATCGGCAAGGCGCACTGGGCCATCGTGGCCGGCTCGCTGCTGCTGACCCTGAGCGCCTGGCAACTGAGCAAGCAGTTCGTTCACGATCGGGCCGAAGCCCGCTTCGCCCGCGAGCACGATCGGGTGACCGGCCTGGTGGCCGAACGGCTGCTGCGCTACGAGGATGCGCTGCGCGCCGGTACGGCGATGTTCCAGACGAATGCGCAGCGCGTCAGCCACGAGGAGTGGCAACGTTTCGTGGCCACGCTGGACATCGTGGAACGTTACCCGGGCGCGGGCGCCCTGTCGGTGGTGTTCGCGGTCCCGCACATCGAGCAGGAGGGTTTCGTTGCCAGGCAGCGGGAATGGTGGCCCGAATTCCGGATCCACCCGGCCTTCGATGCGCCGCTGCACCTGCCGGTCACCTTCGTCGCGCCGTTGCTGCCGAACGCCTCGGCGGTGGGGCTGGACCTGATGTACGAGACCGAACGGCGCAGGACGATCCTGGGCGCGCGGGACAGCGGACAGGTGCGCATCAGCGCGCCCCTGTCGCTGTCGCTGGGCAACACGAAGAAGTCCGGATTCCTGTTCCTGATACCGATGTACACCGGCGAGCCGCAAAGCGTCGTCGAGCGTCGCGCAGCGTTCGAGGGGCTGATCAGCATGCCGTTCGTGGTGAACGAGCTCATGCAGGGCGCGCTGTCGCACGAACTGAGGCAGGTGTCGGTGCGCATCCGCGATGCGGGCACCACGATCCACGACGAGTTCTCGCCCGACGTGCCCTCGCACGACTCGGATCCGGTGCTGGCCGACAGTTCGACCATGCTGCTGCACGGACGCCGCTGGACCTTCGATGTGCAAAGCGACCTGAGCTTTCGCGCGCAGGCCGGACTGGGCACGCCGCGCCTGGTGTTGATCAGCGGACTGATCATGGACGCAGCGTTGCTGCTGGTGTTCTCGCTGATGTCCCGCGCCAATCGGCGTGCGCTGGCGTTCGCCGGCCGATCGGCCGCTGAACTGCGTGACAACATGGCCACGCTGCGGCGCAGCAATCGGGAACTGGAGTCGTTCGCGCACGTGGTGTCCCACGACCTGAAGACGCCGCTGCGCGGCATCGGCGACCTGGTCGAGTATCTGGAGGAGGACCTGCAACCGGCGCTGTCGGCCGGCAACCTGCCGGACGAGATCGCATTGAACCTGACCCGGCTGGACACCCAGCGGCAACGCATGACCGCGCTGATCGACGGGATCCTGGGCTACTCGGCGCTCGGGCGGGAGCAGATCGCGGTCGAGCCGATGGACACCGCCAAGATGCTGACGGGGCTGGTGAACGATTTCGGGCTGCGCCCGGAGCAGTTCTCGATCCTCGGTCCGCAGCCGGTGTTCGACTCGCAGCCGGTCCGATTCCAGCAGGTCATGCACAACCTGATCGGTAACGCGATCAAGCACCATCACGACCTCGACCACCTGCACATCGTGCTGGAGATCACGCCTCGAAGCGGCGGATGGAGCTTCGCCCTGAGCGACAACGGGCCCGGCATCGATGCCCGCTACCACGACAGCGTATTCGAGGTGTTCAAGAAGCTGCGCTCCAAGGACGAGGTCGAGGGCAGCGGCGTGGGGCTGTCGATCGTGCAGCGCTCGGTGCAGATCGTCGGTGGTACGGTCACCCTGACATCGACGCCCGGGCGGGGCTCCTGCTTCACGATCTTCTGGCCGGAAGCATCGGCCGGAGCATCGGCCGGCAAGCCGCTCGAGGGCACCGTCGCGGCCGGCACCGGAGCGGCGGTGAACGATGCGCAGACGCTGCCTCGGGCCGCGTGACGGGCGCGCGGCCATTGCGTCTGCTGTACGCCGACGATAACGCGCTGGACATCGAACGCGTCGAGCGGCTGGCCCGCCGGCTCGCCGAGCCGCTGGAGGTGATACCGGTCCGGGATGGCGTCGATGCGGTCGATCTGCTGAACTCGGCGCTGGACGGGGCCGGTGTTCTGCCCGATGCGGTGCTGCTGGATCTCAACATGCCGCGCCTGAGCGGGCACGACACGCTCACGATCATCCGCGACGTGAATCGGCTTCGACACCTGTACGTCGGGGTCATCACCACGTCCATGCGAACGCTGGACCGTGAACGCGCCAACGGTCTGGGTGCCGACGACTACCTGGTCAAGGCGTTGACGAGCGAACGGCTTGCCCGCATGCTGGACACCGTGCGCCGGCGCCCGGGGCGCTGACACGATCGGAGCCCGGATTGGCGTCCGGCAGTTCTGCACGAGTGTCCTATACTGCCCGGGCACCGCCTGTCGTCCTGGTCGTCGCCCATGAGTCTGCTCACCCATCGAGATCGACCGGGCGTCGTCGGCGGCCGGGGCGAACCCGTCATCGACCCGGCCGCCGAACGCGTCGCGCTCAAGGACGGCAAGCTGGTCTACCGGGCCTGCTCGATGGCATTCGCCGAGGCGATCGGGCAACGCTCCCCCGGCGACGTCATCGGCCGGCGCGACAGCGACCTGTTCCCCGCCACCGTCGCCCGCGATCAGGTCGCGCTCGACGATCGTGTGCTGCACAGCGCCCAGGCGGACATCGGATCGATCGACCTGGCAGGCGACGGTCCGGACCCTCGCCACGTGATGATCGTGCGAACGCCGGTGATGACACCGACGGGGACCCTGCGGGGCATCGATCTGCGCCTGCTCGGTGGCGCGCCGGTCGCCTCGATGCGATCGGCCGTCACGGTCGACTATCGCACGCTGATCAACGAAGGGCTGCAGGGCAGCCTGATCGTCGCCGGACAGGAAATCCTGTTCGCCGATGCCCGTGCCGCCCGCCTGCTCGGGTTCGACGCCTCCATGCGTCTCACCGACCACGGCGAGGTGGCCGACCTGTTCGACGACGACGAGCGGGCGTGGCTGGAACGAGCGGCGCTGGCCGGAGGGCAGGGCGGTGCGGCGGCCGACCTGCTGAGCGTGCTGGCACGCGGTCGCGACGGTGCACCCTACCGGCTGCTGGCCCGGGTCACGGCCGTGCAGTGGGGCGTCCGGCGCGCCACGCTGCTGTCGTTCATCGATGCGGCCGCCGTGGTGCCGGCCCTGTCGTCGCCCGCCACGACAGGGGGGGCGGTGACACCCGTTACGCCGCTGCCGGCAGCCGCTGCGCCGTTCGGCGGGCAGGCGCCCGAGCGCAGTGTCGCCGACGGCGGAAGCCTTGCGCACTGGATCACCCGCACACGCCAGCTGGAGGCGATCGCCGCCCGCTATCGCCAGTACGCACGTTCGGTCGCCGATTTTTTCTGGGAGCTGGACGCCGACCTGCGCTTTCGCCGGGTGTCGCCCGAGCTGGAGCGGGTGCTCGGCGTGCCGGCGCTGGAGCTGAACGGGAACACGCATCACCGGCTGGCCGATCATCCGTCCAACGTGGGTGACGAGGGTGCCTGGCGAACCGTGCTGGAAAGACTGTCGGCCCGTCAGCCGTTTCGCGACATCGAGGTGGTGTGGAAGGCGGGCGCCGACACGCGGGTGATCCGCTACAGCGGCATACCGCTGTTCGGCGCCGACAAGGCGTTCGCGGGGTATCGCGGCGTGGGCTGCGACATCACCGCCGCGACGCGCCATGCGCAGGCGACCGCCTACCACGCCAATCACGATGCGCTGACCGGACTGGCGAACCGGCGGCATTTCGAGGCGCTGGTGGGCGATGCGCTGGAGGCGGCGTCGCACGACCGGGTCAAGCACGCGTTGTGCTACATGGATCTGGACAACTTCAAGCCGGTCAACGATACCTGCGGGCACGCCGCCGGTGACGAGCTGCTGCGTCAGCTGGCGCAACTGTTCGACGAGCTGGTGCGCAAGAGCGACGTGCTGGCGCGTCTGGGCGGCGACGAGTTCGGCGTGTTCCTGTACGACTGCGAGGTGGCCGAAGCGCTGAAGCTTGCCAACCAGATTCGCCACGAGGTGGAGAACTTCCAGTTCCTGTGGCAGGAAACCGCCTTCCAGGTCGGGGTCAGCATCGGCCTGGTGGTGGTCGACGATCGCTGGGAGAGCGTCGATTCCCTGTTCAGCGCCGCCGATGCGGCCTGCTACATCGCCAAGAACGAAGGGCGCAACCGGGTCAGCGTGTACCGCGAGGGCGAGGGCAACGCCAGCAATCGCAAGGTGGCCACCCACTGGGTCGAACAGATCCAGTCGGCGCTGGACGACGGACGCGTGCACCTGGCGGCCCAGCCCATCGAGGCGCTGACCACGGCAAACCCGGGAACCCGCTACGAGCTGCTGATGCGCCTGGAACTGGAGGACGGAGCGCTGGTCGCACCGTCGGCCTTCCTGCCCTCGGCCGAGCGCTACGGGCTGTCCAACGCGCTGGACCGGCGCATGCTGCAGCTGACGCTGGCCTGGCTGGAGGGCGATCTCAGGCTGATGAACGAGATCCGGCACGTCTCGCTGAACCTGTCCTCGGCCAGCTTCACCGACGACTCGTTCGCCGATCATGTGCTGGCCAGTCTGGCGCGCAGTCCGGTCCCTGCCGAGAAGCTGTGCTTCGAGATGAGCGAGACCGCCACGATCGCCAACCTGGCGCGCGCCTCGGCGTTCATGCAGCGCCTGGCAGCGATCGGATGCCGCTTCAGCATCGACGACTTCGGTTCCGGACTATCGTCGTTCGCCTGGCTGCGCAAGCTGCCGGTGGACTTCCTGAAGATCGACGGCACGCTGGTGCGCGACATCCTGGACGATCCCACCGATCGCACCATGGTCCGCGCGATCAGCGACATCAGCAAGTCGCTGGGCAAGCGCACCGTGGCCGAGTACGTCGAGTCGCCGCGACTGCTCGCTGCGGTGCGCGACCTGGACATCGACTTCGCGCAGGGCTATCACCTGGGCGAACCGCAGCTGGTCGTCCATCACTGACGCTGGTCTTGGCGGGCGGACGCACCGTACCCACTGTCGTGGTTGGACATGACGGCGCTGCACCGGCGCCGCGACGACAGGAGGATCACATGGCGAACGAACGCGCGGTACTGGCGGGCGGATGTTTCTGGGGCATGCAGGACCTGATCAGGAAGCGGCCCGGGGTGGTCTCGACCCGTGTCGGCTACACCGGCGGGGACGTGCCGAACGCGACCTATCGGAACCACGGCGATCATGCCGAGGGCATCGAGATCGTCTACGACCCCGAGCGCACCAGCTACCGGGAGATGCTCGAGTTCTTCTTCCAGATTCACGATCCGACCACCAGGGACCGGCAGGGCAATGATCGCGGGCGCAGCTATCGATCGGCGATCTACTACGTGGACGAGGCCCAGCGCGAGGAGGCCGAGCGCACCATCGCCGACGTGAACGCCTCGAACCTGTGGCCGGGCAAGGTCGTCACCGAGGTGGAACCGGTCGGTGACTTCTGGGAAGCCGAGCCCGAGCATCAGGACTACCTGGAGCGCATTCCGCACGGCTACACCTGCCACTTCGTGCGGCCCGGCTGGCGGCTGGAGCCTGCCTCCGCCTGAACGGTCCCGTAGCCGGAAACCCGGCCCCGGCGGATCTTCTGCGCGGATCGCTACTTGCAGGGAACGGGATGTCCGGGCGATGCCTGGATGTCCGACGGGGCGACCGCCGGACACTGCAGCAGGGTGCCTTTCGACATGACGACTCGCCTGTCTCGCGATCCGTTCGCCGACCTTCGCGGTTTCTACACCGAAGCGCTCGGCTGCCGGGTGGTGGTGGAGGAGACGTCGGCGCAGCGGCTGTCACTGAGGCTGCACGGTCAGCCGCTGGTGCTGGAGCGATGTGACGCATCGTCCCCGGCCAGCGTCACGTTACGGTTGCCGGACGATGATCTGGTCCTGAGCATGGACGAGTGGTGCGATGTCGAGCAGCGGTTGCGCCGGCACGGCGTGACGACCTCGATCAGTGTGCCGCGACCCTTCGGAACGGGTCCGGGTCAGCAGTGCGTGATGGAGGTGCAGGATCCGTCGGGCAATGTCGTGGCGCTGCGCGGATTCAACGAATCGCAGGCGACGCTTGCCGCCTGACGTTCTTCCCGAGCGATCGGCTCAGACGGTCTCCAGACCGGATTCCGACACGCTCGACAACGCGCTGACGTCGTCCTGGCGCCAGAATCTTTCCGGCAGGCGATGCTGCCTGCCCTCGGTCCATCGCCGGGTGTCGAACGTGCGTACCACGCCATCCGAGTGGAGCAGGTGAGCGGCGCCCGGATGCGCGTCCCGCCGGGCGGCGAAGTACCAGCAGCAGGTGGCGTCATCGCGCGAGGCGACGACCCGCCGCGCGACCAGATCCAGAAACCGGTGCGGGGCGCTGGGCACCGGAACCGCAGCGACGAAAAGCGTCGCGAGACCCTCTCGCTCGAACGCCTCGATCACCTGATTCGCGGCCCGCGTCACGTCGTGCGAGCGAGGTGTGCCGTCGGGACGGTGCAAGCTCAGCCAGCTCAGCCGCTGGGCCTGGCCGTCGGAGAAAGACAATCGCACCGTGCACGGTTCCGACGCTCCCTCGTCATCCCGGGTTTCGTCGTCGAGGGCGAGCAGGCTCACACGCTGCTCGCTGTCCAGCGAGGCGGCTATCAGCCCCACGATGCCGTTTCCGACATCGGCGGGCGAGGTGGCCAGCACGGTGATCGGGCCACCGCCTGTCAGCTCGCTCAGGGAAACGGCTCGGCAGGTCGGATGCGTCGACCCGACCGTTGGAGTGCTGTAGACGAACGGCAAGCCCGCCTGCGTAAGATCCGTTCCCATGCTCGTGTCCGTCCTAGTGTTCGAAACGGCTGGTCTGTGAACGTGGTCACTGTCTCGTACGCTCTTATAGTCTTCTTTCAGCTAGTTTGCAGTTGAAAAAAAGTATAGGTATTTGACTGGGTGGTCGGCCGGCCGCTCTCCTGCGCGACCGCAGGTGTCCCGATCGGCTCAGTGCACCGCCTTCGAGTCCGCCACCGGCATGCCGGGGGCCTCGCCACCGCGGCGCCAGGTGTGGAACTTCTCCACCCAGGCGAGCAGCTTCTCGGGCTGGTGCGCCCGCTTCCAGTTGCCGGCCACGTACTTGTTGGACTCCGCCAGTGTCGGATAGATATGTATCGTGCCCAGGATCTTGTTCAGGCCGATCTTGTGCTTCATCGCCAGCACGTACTCGGCGATCAGGTCCCCGGCCGAGGCACCGGCGATGGTCACGCCCAGGATGCGGTCCTTGCCCGGCACGGTCAGCACCTTGACCATCCCGTAGGCCGCCGAGTCCGCGATGGCGCGGTCCAGATCGTCGATCGGGTAGGTGGTCAGCTCGTAGGCGATGCCCTGTTCGTTCGCCTCGGTCTCGTTCAGCCCGACGCGCGCGACCTCCGGATCGGTGAAGGTGGCCCACGGAATCACCCGGTAGTCGGCACGGAACTTCTTCAGCACGCCGAACAGCGAGTTGACCGCCGCGAACCAGGCCTGGTGGGCGGCCACGTGCGTGAACTGATAGGGCCCGGCCACGTCCCCGACCGCGTAGATGTTCGGAAAATCGGTCTGCAGGTAGTCGTTGACGCGCACCGTGCCCTTGTCGGTCAGCGTGACGCCCAGCTCCTCCAGCCCGAAGCCTGTGGTGTTGGCACGGCGCCCGACCGCGACGATGATCTCGTCGAACGGTACGCGCAGCGTCTGGCCGTCGCGCTCGCACACCAGCACCGCCTGGCCGTCGTCCCGCTCCACCGCCACCGCGTTGGTGCCGGTCATGACCGTGACGCCCTCGTCGACGAAGCGCCGCTGCACGATGTCGGCGATGTCCGGATCCTCGCGGCTCATGATGCGGGTCCCGCGTTCCACCTGCGTGACCTGGCTGCCCAGCCGGTTGAACGCCTGGGTGAGTTCGGAGCCGATCGGCCCGCCGCCCAGCACCACCAGACGCTTCGGCAGCTCGGTCATCTCCCACAGGTTCTCGCTGGTGCGGTAGGTCACGCCGTCCAGGCCCGGAATCGGCGGCACGAACGGCGAGCCGCCGGTGGCGATGACGATGTTCTTCGTGCTCAGCGTGCGACCGTTCACCTCGACCGTCCAGGGCCCGGTGATGCGGCCCTCGCCCTTGATCACGTCCACGCCCAGGTTGCGGTAGCGCTCGGGCGAATCGTGCGGCTCGATGGTGGCGATGATGTCGTGCACGCGTTGCATGGTCTTGGCGAAGTCCAGCTCGCTGCTGGCCTTCGATACCCCGTAGGTGGAGGATTCGGCGATGTCGTGCATCAGCTTGCCGGTGCGGATCAGCGCCTTGGAGGGCACGCAGCCGGTGTTCAGGCAGTCCCCGCCCATCTCGCCCTTCTCGATCAGCGACACCTTGGCCTTGACCGCGGCGCCGATGTAGGCGGACACCAGCCCGCCGGAGCCTGCGCCCAGCACGACGATGTCGCGATCGAAGGTGGCGGGCTTGTCATGCCCCTGGTAGACCTTGCGGGCCTTGATCATGTCGACGATTTTCCTGGCGATGAGGGGGAAGACGCCCAGCAGGGCGAACGAGAACAGCAGCCCGGGCGAGACGATGCCGGACAGGCTGTCGATCTCGGCCAGCTGGGTGCCGGCGTTGACGAACACCGCGGTGCCCAGCAGCATGCCCAGCTGGCTGACCCAGTAGAAGGTCACGGTCTTCAGCCTGGTCAGCCCCATCAGCAGGTTGACCAGGAAGAACGGGAACACCGGCACCAGCCGCACGGTGAACAGGTAGAAGGCCCCGTCGCGCTCGATGTTGTCGTCGAAGGTCTTCAACTTGTCGCCGAAGCGTGACTGCACCGTGTCGCGAAGCAGGTAGCGGGACACGAGAAAGGCAAGCGTGGCGCCGATGCTGGAGGCGAACGACACCAGCAGCAGGCCGGTGAACAGTCCGAACAGGGCGCCGGCCGCCAGCGTGAGGATGGCGGCTCCCGGTAACGATAGCGCCGCGACACCGACGTAGACGGCGAAGAAGCCGCCCAGCATGGCCAGCGGGTTCTCGGCGTAGAACCCGTCCAGCGCCGCCTGCTGGCTCTTCAGGAACTCCAGGCTGAAGAAGCGGCCCAGATCGAACGCGAAGAAGGCGATGATGGCGGCCGCCAGGACGGCGAACAGGATCTTGCGCTGTGTCATGCGGGAAATGCCGGTTGATGGTCGAGTGCCGGGAACGTCTGCAGATCTGCGCAATGGCAAGATCACGTCCGCTTGCGGGAAGCGTGACTGTCGACCACGGGGCTTGTGAGCGACTGTCCGACGCCTTACCGATCATTATGTTCCCGCCGGGCGGGTACCATTCACTGCGCACCCGCCCCGCGTGCCGCCACCGGACCTGTCGATCCTGCCGCCGCCAAACGCTCCTGCCGACCCTGCTGCCGTCGACTTGGCCGTCGACCCCGTTGCCGGGGCCGCCGTCACGATCCGCAGGCGTGCGGTACCCGACATCGGCGTTCGCCTGGACGCCGATCCGATCGCGCACCGCGTGCTCGCCGCGCGCGGCATCGCCTCGGCGCAGCAGCTGGACACCTCGCTGTCGATCCTGCCGCCGCCGGATGCGTTACCCGACATCGAGGCGGCGGTGTCGCGCCTGCTGCAGGCCCGCGATGACGGTCAGCGCCTCCTGATCGTCGGCGACTACGACTGCGACGGGGCCACCAGCACCGTGGTGGCGATGCTCGGCCTGACGATGCTGGGCTTCCAGCGTCCGGACTACCTGATCCCGAACCGCCTCGTGGACGGCTACGGGCTATCCCCCGCGATCGTGCGCCAGGCGCTGGCGGGGGCCGAGCCGCAGGATGACGACCCGGGGCGGCCGAGTCCCGATCTGATCCTGACGGTCGACAACGGCGTCGCCTCCGTGGACGGGGTGGCGCACGCGCACGAGGCCGGCGTGGACGTCATCGTGACCGATCACCACCTGCCCCCCGCGATCCTGCCGCGGGCGGTGGCGATCGTGAACCCCAACCTGGAAGGGGCGACGTTCGCCAGCACCGCGCTGGCAGGCGTCGGCGTGATGTTCTACGTGCTGTTGGCGATCCGGCAGCGGCTTCGGCGCCTGGGCGATCCGGCAGCCGATGCACCGCTGGCCGATCTGCTCGACCTGGTGGCGGTGGGCACGGTGGCCGACGTGGTGCCGCTGGATACCCTGAACCGTGCGCTGGTGGAGCAGGGCATGCGCCGCATCCGTGCCGGGCGCTGCCGCCCGGGCGTGCTCGCCTTGCTCAAGACCGCCAGGCGCGAACCGCAGCGGCTGCAGGCGGACGACATCGGTTTCGCGATCGGCCCGCGGCTGAATGCCGCCGGCCGCCTGGCCGACATGGCCGTCGGCGTGGAGTGCCTGCTGAGCGAATCGCCGGAACGGGCGCAGCGCCTCGCTGACGAACTGGACGGATTGAACCGCGAACGGCGCCGCATCGAGGACACCATGCGCGAGGAGGCCGAACTGCGCCTGGCCACCAGCGAGGCGGTCGGGTCGGCCAACACGATCGGGCGCTTCGGGCTGGTGCTGGCCGATCCGGGCTGGCACGAGGGCGTGATCGGCATCCTGGCAGGCCGTCTGAAGGAGCGGCTGCACCGCCCGGTGGTGGCGATGACGCATGCCGATGAGCATCGGCTCAAGGGCTCGGCCCGCTCGATCGACGGGGTGCACGTGCGCGACGTGCTGCAGGCGATCGCCGCCCGGCACCCCGACCTGTTCATCGCCTACGGCGGGCACGCCATGGCGGCCGGCATGACGCTACCGAGCGATAAGCTGGACGTGTTCGTCGCCGCCTTCGATGCCGAGGTGAAACGCGTGCTCGACGGTCGCCTGCCGGAGCGGGAATGGCTGACCGATGGCGATCTGCCGCGCGAGGCGATGACGCTGGCACAGGCGCGACGGCTGCAGCAGCTGGGGCCGTGGGGGCAAGGGTTCGAGGCTCCGGGCTTCGACGGGGTGTTCCGCATCGTGCATCGGCGCATCGTCGGCAATGGCCACCTGAAGCTGGTGGTGACCCCGCACGATGGCCCGATCGGGGCGGACCTGGACGCGATCGCGTTCGGCCGGGAGGATGAACTGGAACCCGGCGATGCGGTGCGGCTGGTCTACCGGCTGGACATCAACGTGTACAGGGAGTCGGAACGCCTGCAGCTGATGGTGCAGCATCTGGAGCGGGTGGCCGACCCGGTGTGATCCGATCGGGTCGGCCCTACTCCGGTGACCGGTCAGCCGCCGGACCAGATCTTCCCGCAGGCCTCCGAACTCGACGTTCTTTTGCGCGACCACGTGCAGCCGTGAGCCGCGCAGGGGCGTACGCTTGGCGGTTCCCGATCCCTTGCCCCCACGCCCTGACAACCGATGAACGAACTGGAACGCCTGCGCGCCGAGCACGCCTCCTTCCGCGACGAAGGCCTGTCGCTGAACATGGAGCGCGGTCAGCCGAGCGATGCGAACTTCGACCTGAGCCTGCCGATGCTGCAGGCGGTCGGCCCCGAGGCGGTGGTGACCGACTCGGGTGTCGACATCCGCAACTACCCGGGCGGCATCGCCGGGCTGCGCGAGGCGCGCGAGCTGTTCGCGCCGACCGTGGGCGCGAACGCCGACGAGATGATCATCGCCAACAACTCCAGCCTGGAGCTGATGGGGCAGGTGCTCGGCTGGGCGCTGCTGCGCGGCGTGAAGGGCAGCCAGACGCCCTGGAGCCTCGGGCCTGCGAAACTGATCGTCACGGTGCCCGGCTACGACCGCCATTTCGGGCTGGCCGAGGCGCTGGGCTACGAGCTGGTCACGGTGCCGATCACGCCCGAGGGTCCGGACGTCGACGCGATCGAGCGACTGGTTGCCGAGGATGCCGCGATCAAGGGCCTGTACTTCGTGCCCAACTACTCGAACCCGACCGGCGACAGCCTGTCGACAGCGGCGGCCGAACGATTGATGCGCATGCCGTGCGCCGCCGCCGACTTCACGATCTTCGCCGACGATGCGTACGCGGTGCACCATCTGGTCCCGCCCGAGGCGCTGGCGCCGGCACTGCTGCGCGTGGCCGAAGCGGCCGGCAACCCGGATCGGGTCATCCTGTTCGGCTCGACCTCCAAGGTCACCTTCGCCAGCGGCGGGCTTGCGTTCTGCGCGATGAGCACCGGCAACGTCGCCTACTGGTCGACGCTGTTCAGCGCCCAGTCGATCGGGCCGAACAAGGTCGAGCAGTGGCGGCACGTGCGCTTCCTGCGCGACTACCCGAACGGCATCGCCGGGCTGATGACCGATCACGCCGCGATCCTGAAACCGAAGTTCGACGCGGTGGCCGAGGTGCTGGAGCAGGAACTGGGCAACCGCGACCTGGCGCGCTGGAGCGAGCCGCGCGGCGGCTACTTCGTCAGCGTGGATACGCTGCTGCCGGTCGCCAGCCGGGTCGTGGCGCTGGCGCGCGAGGCAGGCGTCGCGCTCACGCCCACCGGTGCCACCTTTCCGGGCGGGCAGGACCCGCACGATGCCAACATCCGCCTGGCGCCGACTCGTCCGGCCCTCGACGACGTGAAGAAGGCCATGCAGGTGTTCGCCTGCTGCGTCAAGCTCGCCTCGGCCGAGCATAGCGCCGCTAAGGGTGCCACCGAGGGGGCCGGGGCCGCTGCCGGCGATGCCGGGCAGGGCGGCTGAGGCCATGCCCGGTCCGACCCCTACCCCGATCGCGATCGCGACCGCGACCTCGACGGCCGACACGCGCATCGCGCACATCGTGCCGATGCCGGCCCCGGCCGAGCTGTTCGCCGACCTGCCGCTGGACGATGACGGCACCGAGCTGGTGGCCGGCACCCGCGAGCGCATCGCCGACATCCTGCACCGGCGGGGCGATCGCCTGCTGGTGGTCGTCGGCCCGTGCTCGATCCACGATCCGACGGCCGCACGCGAGTACGCCGGGCGCCTGCTGCGCCTGCGCGAATCGCTGGCCGACCGGCTGGAAATCGTCATGCGCGTCTACTTCGAGAAGCCGCGCACCACGGTCGGCTGGAAGGGACTGATCAACGATCCGCACATGGACGGCAGTTTCGCGATCGAGCACGGCCTGCGCGCCGCGCGCGGGCTGCTGGTGGAGCTGGCGGGCATGGGCATGCCGGCCGCCTGCGAATTCCTGGACGCCGCCACCGGCCAGTACTACGCCGATACGGTCAGCTGGGGCGCGATCGGTGCGCGCACCACCGAAAGCCAGGTGCACCGCGAACTCGCCTCCGGGCTGTCCTGCCCGGTCGGCTTCAAGAACGGTACCACCGGCGACGTCGGCATCGCCATCGATGCCATCGTGGCGGCCGGTCACCCGCACGCCTTCCTGAGTCCGACCGATGCGGGGCGCACCGCGCTGTACCGAACGCACGGCAATCCGGATGCGCACCTGATCCTGCGCGGCGGCGAGCGGCCCAACGTCGATGCCGACAGCGTGGCGGCCGCGCACCGACGCCTGGTGGCGGCAGGCGTCGACCGGCGACTGATGATCGACTGCAGTCACGCCAACAGCGCAAAGGATTTCCGCCGACAGTCCGGCGTGGCGCGCAGCGTGGTCGAGCGGCTGGCGAACGAGGCGGCGGTGGTCGGTGGGCTGATGATCGAGAGCCATCTGGTGGAAGGGCGGCAATCGATCGGCGATCCTGCCGGGCGGGTCTACGGGCAGAGCGTCACCGACGGCTGCATCGGCTGGGACGAGACGGTGGCTACGTTGCAGGCCGTGGCCGACGCGGTTCCCGGCTGACATCGTCCAGGTCGCTGCGGTAGCTGGAGACCACCAGCAGCAGCCCCGCCAGCGCCGATGACGCCATGGCCAGGTAGCCGGTGCCGCCGACGTGCTCGTACAGCCAGCCGGAGCCGATCGTCGCCACCGCCAGGCTGCCGGTCGACAGGATGGCCAGCACCGACTGGGCGCGCGCCGCGTGCGCCTCGTCCACCCGCTTCGCGATGAAGTTGACCGTGGCCAGGAACGTCAGCCCGAACGAGAAGGCGTGCAGCGCCTGCGTGCACAGCAGGATGGTCAGCGTCGGGGTGGTCAGCACCAGCGACCAGCGCAGCACGGTCAGCGATCCGGCCAGCAGCAGGCAATGGCGTGGCGAGAGCCGTCGAGCGACGCTTGCGAAACGCCACATCAGCAGCACCTCGGCCAGCACCGCCACGCTCCACAGCAGCGAACCGGTCGCCGTGGCGATGCCCAGCGAGCGCCAGTGCAGCAACCCGAAGGTGTAATAGAACGCGTGCGAGGCGTTGATCAGCGCCGAGCCTGCCAGCACGGCCAGAAAACCCGGATGGCGCAGCAGCGCCGGTCGTTCGTCGCTCTTGATGGCCACCCTGCCGCCGGGGGCGCGCAGTCTCGGCAGCCGGTGCGAGGCCAGCGCCCGGCACAACGAGGCGGCCAGCACCATCGGCAGGAAGCGCTGCACGTTGTCGTCCTCGAACAGCTGGCCGCAGGCCAGCAACGCCACGATGAAGCCGATCGAGCCGAACGCGCGCACGCGCCCGTAGGGAATGCCTTCCCGGGCGGTCAACGACAGCGCGGCGGCGTCCATGACCGGTTGCTTGGCCAGCACCAGCACGCCCGACAGGGTCCAGATCAGCACGATGGCGACCGGCCCGGTATCGACCAGCCAACCGGCCAGCAGCGCAAGCGTCAGCCAGTTGCTGGCGATGATGGCGGTGCGCCAGTCCGACAGCCGGTCGGCCCAGCCGCCCAGCGACACCGTGGTCGCCAGCATCAGCAGCGAAGGCGCGGCCACCACCGTGCCGATCCAGGCGGCGGAATGGCCCAGCGACGACAACCACAGGGCGATGTGCGGCACCACGATGCCCACGGTGGCGAAATGCGCGAAGTAGTAGGTGGCGAGGCGGGGCTCGGCCGGGTGGCGGATCGTGCGGTGGGCCCTCACGATGACGGCGCTAGCGTGGCGTCCACGGATTCTCGAACGGGACGCCCGTCGCACGAAACTGCCGTTCGTTCCGGGTCAGCACGACGAAACCGTGCACCGATGCCGTCGCGGCGATGAGGACGTCGAACAGGTGATCATCGAGCGACAGCCCAGTGGCGCGAGCCGAGGTGGCAATCTTCGCAGCGGCGCTGGCAGCCCGATCGTCGAGCGGCACGATGCCGGCGCCCAGACCCGCGAGCAGTGCGGCGTAGCGGTCGGTGTAGAGCTGATGTCGCCGCCCCTTGGGCATGAGCGCCAAGCCACGCTCGATCTCGAATCGCGATATCGCTGAACAGGCCAGGTCATTCGACGCCACGGGGGTCAGGAACTCGACGACCACCGCGTCGGGCGCAACGCCGACAAGCTCCGACAGCACGGTCGTATCGACGAGGTAACGGGTCAAGGCGCGGCTCGGGCGGGCACATCGTCATCGTCGCGGGGGATGATGTCGCGAGCGCGTGGTGCCGGACGTTCGATGGGAGGCGGGTCGCCGAGCAGGTCCCGGGTCTCATCGTCGAGCGAGCCGTTGATTTCGTCGAGCACATCACCGAATGTCCGCCTGGTGTCCAGTCTTGCCGTCCGGACCATGCGCCGAACGTATTCCTCCATCGAAATGCCTTCGGACTGCGAGACACGCCTCAACCAGTCTCGATCGACTTCGTCCAGGCGCCTGATCGTCAGCGTAGCCACAGTCACCTCGCTCGATTGACAGCACAAAATGCTAGCACAGCGCCGCTAGTGTCCTGTCCCAGAGATAACTTGCCTCCCAGCGAGCCTGGCAGCGCCGAGGACAAGGCGTTCGAGTGAAGGTGTACTGGAGTACTCCGAACGAGAACA
>ENA-ORXU01000648-ORXU01000648.1-marine-metagenome-genome-assembly--contig:-NODE-648-length-37112-cov-3.620143_pt1 | contig 37112 bp, 18 predicted proteins | sample MGYA00237869_ERZ511484 | MGnify/ENA metagenome assembly ERZ511484 | reverse complement strand
GTGTAGATATTGTTACAGGACTTTCCAATGCGACGACTTTTAAGTTTGCCCCCGATGGCCGTATTTTTATCGTGGATCGCTACGGAGAACTTTTGATCTATAAACCGGATACCAATGTTACGGTATCTGCTGGTACCTTATCGGTATTTCATGAATTGGAAGACGGTTTTCTAGGATTGGCTTTTGACCCTAACTTTACCGTCAACAATTATATTTACCTTCACTATTCGCCTTTGGCAGTCGTTAAAAACCGTGTATCGCGTTTTACGATGAACGGTGATGTTCTTGATTTGGCTTCCGAGGTTGTACTTTTAGAATGGGATACCCAACGTGATGCTTATTTTCATGCCGCAGGTGATATGGACTTCGATTCTCAGGGAAATTTATATATTGCAACTGGCGACAACTCCAACCATTCGGAATATGCCGCTCTGAATGAGAATGACGAGAATCAAAGTTCCGAAAATACCTCGTCTAGTACCAATGATTTAAGGGGGAAAATACTTCGGATAACTCCACAGCCTAACGGTACCTACACCATACCGCTAGGAAACTTGTTTCCGCAGGGAACAGCCAACACCTTACCCGAAATTTATGTAATGGGTGCAAGAAATCCATATCGTATTTTTGTGGATAAGGAGAATACCGATTGGCTATTTTGGGGAGAAGTCGGTCCCGATGCCAATGAAGCCAGTACCGAAGGGCCTGAAGGTCGTGACGAAATTAACTTGGTGAAAGAGGCGGGAAACTATGGCTGGCCTTATTTTGCGGCTGAAAATATTCCCTATCAAAACACCTATTCAAATCCTGCTTTCTTTTATGATCCTGCGGCACCGGTTAATATTTCTACGTGGAGAAATGGTTTGGAAAACTTACCGGCCGCACAGCCCTCTTGGCTTGATTTTTTTCATAGGTCTTATTGCTCGGGGCCTCGATATTATCGCGATGGTTCGTTAACTGACGAACAAAGACTTCCTGCCGAATTTGATGGTGCTTATTTCTATTTTGATTTTAACACTAGTAGAATTTGGGCGGTTCAAATGGATGCAAATGGGAATATTATCAGTAACGAACAATTGGCTCCTTCTGTTTTTCCATCCTCAAAAGACGGGTTTCTTGATATGCAAATAGGCCCAGACGGGTTCATGTATATCTTAGCTTATGGTTTAGGTTGCTGCCCTCAAAATTCTACGGGAACAGGTAAACTTATAAAAGTAGTTTATACCGGAATTACGACAAACTCTCCTCCAATAGTTCAATTGACAGCAGAACCTACCGATGGTTCTTTACCGTTAACGGTCAATTTTTCAAGTGAAGGCACCACCGATTCAAATGGCGATGACCTTACCTATTCTTGGGATTTTAATACTGATGGAATAGTTGATTCCACAGAAGAAAACCCTTCTTTCACGTACCAAACCGCTGGTACTTTTAATGCCCAACTGAAAGTGAATGACGGTAGCACCGATGGTGTAAAAAACATTACTATATATGCGGGCAATAACAAGGCGGTCTTTAACTTTAATTCTCCGCCAAGGGGCGCATTAATCGACTGGAACGACGATATTTCCTATGACATAACGGTAACCGATACAGAGGATGGAACTACGGCAAACGGTAGTATAAATTGTGCCGATGTGAACGTCGTACCTGCCTTAGGGCATTTAAACCATTTTCATGATGATCTAACTATTACCGGATGTCCGCAAACCATAAATCTAAATTCAGAAGGTCATAATATTGATGGCGATGCCGATATTTTCTTCGTAGTTGGAACCAACTACACAGATCAAGGAGGATTAACATCCTTCGATCAATTGATTTTACATCCAAAACGGAAAGAAGCGGAATACTACGATGAGCAACAAGGCACTACGACTATACCCAATTCCGATACCCTTGAGGGCGGAAGTGAGGCCGTTCGTGTCAATAATAACGGTTATATCGTTTTTGAAGGTCGGAACCTTTTGAATATGACCGCGGTCAAATACCGTGTCGCCTCCAATGCAGATGGCGGTACCATCGAAATCAGAACAGGCAGTGAAACAGGGCCTTTATTGGCAACTACAACAGTGCCGAATACTGCGAACGATTGGGTAAATATTGAATCCACAATTACCGATCCGGGTACAACGAACGACCTTTATTTTGTATTTAAAAATGGTTCGGCCCAGCAAGGTATATTTGATTTGAATTATGTCGAGTTCATTGGTGACGGAGTTTCTACGGATACTACTCCGCCTCTTGTCAATGAAGTAAAATCGGCAATTTTAACGCAGGTTACCGTCGAATTCTCCGAGTATATGAATAAAACATCGGCCGAATCGCTTTCAAATTATGTATTGAACAATGGTGTAACCATATCTTCGGCAGTATTACAGGAAGACAACCGAACAGTGTTGCTTACTACATCACCGTTGGGTTCTGGTGTTACGTATAATTTGACTATCAGTAATGCACAAAATACTGCTGGTCTCCCTGTAGCGACGGGTAATTATCCTTTTTCTATTTTTAATGAGGTTCGTATCAATACCGGTGGCCCTGTAGTCAATGTTGCGGGACAGAGTTTTATAGCAGATCAATATTCGACAGGGGGAACCCTTTTTAATAAAGATGTGCCCATAGAGGGTACGAATGATGATGCACTTTATCAAACGGAAAGGTTTGGTGCTATGTCTTATGAAATTCCGGTTTCGGTAGCTGGGGAGTATGATATTCGCCTTCATTTCGCGGAACTCTTTTTTGGTCTTCCCGGAGGTGGTTCTAGTGGTGGTCAAGGTTCAAGGGTCTTTAACGTTGTTATAGAAGGAAATTCTGTATTGAGTAATTTCGACATCTTATCCGAGGTAGCACCCGCGACCGCATTGACAAAAGAATTTAATAACGTTACGGTAAACGACGGGTTTGCAAGTGTTCAATTCGTTTCGGTAACGGAAAGTCCGAAAATATCAGGAATCGAAATATTATCTCCCGGAACGTTTTCGGGTGCCGGTGGTCAAGTTGCCGATATCACAATAACTTCCCCATCGAACGGGTGGAACGTTAACCAACCTTTCGAGGTAGCTTTTCGGGTCGAGAATTGGACGGTTTTAGAAGGCGACACCCATTTGCATTATTTTATAGATGATGTTTTGGTAGATCGTTACTACGCATACGAACCTATTCCTATCGACGACCTTTCTCTAGGAGAACATACTATAAAAGTAGAGCTGTTCAACGCCGACCATACAGGTACTGGTATCTTCGATGAGGTTACTGTGAATGTCAGCAGTGAAATTTCTTGTAACGAAACCCCCTTTCCCGATTCATGGGCGGTTCATCAATTGGAGGAAAACCCGTATACCGCAGTGTATACTTTTGCCGATGACGATTTTGATGGTGATGGTCTAAAAGATATTGTGACAGGTGGTTGGTGGTATAAAAATCCGGGAACCGCATCGGGCAATTGGATCAAAAATACAATCGGGGGTAGTTTCGGAAATGTTGCTCACGTATATGATTTTGATGATGATGGTGATATGGACTTATTAGGAACTACAGGAACCTACACCAACGCAATTTTGGTTTGGGCACAAAATGATGGTGCGGGCAATTTCACCGTATTTACCAATATTCCCGCTGGAGATACCGATTACCGTGAGCCTTTTCTAGCTGGTCTTGCCGGAGGTGTTTTTAGTAATAATGGGCCATATCAAATGGCCATCAATTGGAACGGAGCGGAACAAACTGGTTCACCCGTACAAATGTTGACCCCATCTGCGGATCCTACGACCGGCACTTGGTCTTTGGTAGACATCAGTAACGATTCGTCAGGTGAGGATATCCAAGCAGGTGATATTGACCGTGATGGTGATTTAGATTTGTTTCAGGGTATCAACTGGTTACGTAATAATGGTAGCGGAAACTTTGAGACTTTTTCCACCGGAATTACTTATGCATCTACTCCTGATCGTGCGCAATTGGCCGATTTTGATCGAGATGGCGACCTAGATGCAGTAGTTGGGCAATTGAGCCTTGGAGGTGACGGAAATAACAGGGAGTTCTCATGGTTTGCAGCACCTACGGATCCAACCCAACCTTGGGTCAGAAATGTACTTGACGCAGATATTAACGGAAGCCTTAGTGTTTTTGCCGTTGATATTGATTTTGATGGTGATAAAGATATTGTGGTGGGAGAGTGGAGAGGTACAAAGCGTCTCGTGGCATTCGAAAATGATCTTTGTGGCTCCGGCGAGTTTAATTTACGTGTACTTGATGATGGTGCCCTAAATCTGGAACATCATGACGGGGCGCGTGTCACGGATATTGATAATGATGGTGATTTAGATGTCATATCCAACGGGTGGCTGAACGATAGGATTCCAAGAATATACGAGAACACGACCGCACAACCAAGTGATGATGAGCCAATCGTAGATGCGGGGAGTGATCAAACCGTGTTGCCTGCAAGCGTTGTGACGCTGAACGGATCAGGTAGTGATCCCGATGGCGGTACGGTTACCTATCAATGGTCGCAAGAAAGCGGTCCGAATACGGCAACCTTGAGCGGCGATACAACACCTGTTTTAACGGCGAGCGATTTGGTTGATGGAACTTATGTTTTCCGACTAACGGTAACAGACGATGAAAGTGAAACCGGTTTCGATGAAGCGACCGTCACGGTTTCTAGTCAAGCTAATGTACAGCGTATAAATTCGGGTGGTCCTGATTTTACTTTCGATGGGGATAATTGGTCGGCCGATCAAAATTTTAATGGTGGTGAGAAATTTACGACCACAGCACCGATCGCCAATACAACCAATGATCAGTTATACCAAACCGAACGCTACAGAACAAATGGTAGTTTGATATATGAAATTCCCATAGCCAATGGTGAACATAATGTTAATTTACATTTTGCCGAAATTTTTTATGGTCTACCGGGTGAGGGTGCCGCTGGCGGGGCAGGTTCACGCGTATTCAATATTGATGTTGAAGGCCAACAGGTGCCGAATTATGATATTTTTGCAGCTGCCGGCGGCGCTGCGACAGCTATAGTTGAAAGTTTTACGGCAAATGTTACCGATGAAAGTTTGACTATCATTTTGACCCCGGTTACTGAATTCCCGAAAATATCCGGTATTGAAATTTTAACGGCTACCGATCCCGGTGCTCCGACTGTAAATGCCGGTGCCGACCAGACAATTACGCTGCCTACGAACAGTGCAGTTATTACCGGTACAGGTGCTGATCCAGATGGTGGCACCATAACATATGTATGGACACAGGATAGCGGACCGAACATGGCTTCGCTAAGTGGTGCCGATACTGCGGTACTATCTGTAAGCGATATGGTCCAAGGTGTGTATGTCTTTCGGTTGACCGTTACAGACGATGAGTCAACTAGTGCGTTTGACCAGGTCACCGTGACCGTTGTTCCTTCGGGAGGTATTTTGGCAGTTGCCGATGCCGCTCCGGTCTCAGGCAGTTCGCCACTGGATGTAAGTTTTACGGGAAGTAACTCAGTCGGCGATATTACCGGTTATTTATGGGATTTCAAAGACGGAAATACTTCGACCGATGCCGATCCCGCAAATACTTTTACCGATGATGGGGTTTATGAAGTAGAACTTACGGTTACCAACGCCGGTGGAATGACCAATACGGCAACTATTACGATTACGGTCGGTGCATCAGGTGAACTCCAAGCAATAGCGGAAGCAACGCCAGCAACTGGGGAAGCCCCACTAATAGTATCCTTTACCGGAGATAATTCTATAGGCGATATCGCAGCGTATTTGTGGGATTTCAAGGATGGTAATACTTCGACCGATGCTAATCCCTCGCACACATTTGCTGCCAATGGCACTTATGAAGTAGACTTGACGGTAACAGATGCAGGCGGAATGACGAATACTACATCGCTTACCATAATAGTTTCGCAAACGGACAGCGGTGAACAAATGGGAGTGCTTTTAGAAAAGAACCCTTCGGAAGGCGGTATCGCAATAATTCGAGTGATGAACCAGCCTACCGATTTTATGATGTTGGGCATTAATTTGCATGATTCACAAGGTCGTCTTCTCGGTAGCTTTAAGCCCGAAGAAGTGTTTATTGGTGACGGAAATACGTATCAAATACCGGTTTATACTTTACGTGATGGCCTATATTTCATAAACATTGCCATGAACCAAGGTAAACCGATAAGCCTAAAGCTACTGGTAAAAAACTAGTGGCAACACAGATAAAAAAGGGAAGTCGTTAATTTAACGACTTCCCTTTTTTTGTACCTCAGTTTTCGAATGAATTAAATCACTTCAATTAACAGAATAACAGAATGGAACGTGATATTACTTTAATAAAAAGTTTCAATGGTATTACTGATTATGGGGAGCAATTTTTCCGCCATTTTCCGTGAAATCGTTAAGTTTTTAAGCGAATTCAATTGTGCCATGTTATGGACATCAGACCCTACAAAATCGATTAGGCCTGCATCTATAAGTTCAACGGTTACCTTTGGCACCTCTTTGCCATAATATTCCCCCAGCGATAAAAGATTCAGTTGAAAAAGTATGCCGTGTTCTTTATACTCGGTGTATTTGCGCATGCGGTGATGCAGAAAGCCATACCTTTCAGGATGGGCCAAAACGGGATAAAAGCGCTTTGCGGCAGTTTTGATTATAGCCTCTTCAAAGTTTATAGGTGGTTGTAAATAAGACATTTCCACCAACAAATGATTGGATTTCAAAGGCATAACCTTCTTATTTTCCAATAACAGTTCGAAGTTATCATCTATCATATGTTCTGCAGAGGCTTCTATGGAAACATCCTTAAGGTTTTGAGCTAATAATTCACTTTTCAGTATATCTAACGAATTTGTTATCGTGCCTCGATCATTTTCATAATAATTATGCATAATATGTGGAGTAGCTATAAAATGTTTTACCCCGAACTCTGCAAAGGTCTTGATTAGCGCTACCGAATCTTTGACGTTTTTGGCGCCATCATCTATACCGGGAAGTATATGATTATGAATATCAACAAATCCTTCTAAATAGTCTATTAAAAATTTTTTTCTGCTGAAAAAATGAAACATGAGGCTTGGTTTCGGAAATTGATTGTTTTAGGTATAACGGACAATACGTTAATTTATGATGATGATTGAATGGATAACTCATCAAACTTGTGCAAAGATAGGATAGAAGGGGCATATTTTTGATAGTAAATTATTTCGAAGTTTAGTTAATCAGTCTTCTAATGATTAGCTAAACGCTATATTCATGATTTCAAGCAGCTGATAACTTTTCGTTTTTATCCGTCTTGAACTCTACATAAGCGAAAAATTCTTTTTTTTATGGCTTTTTCTAAGACTAATTATTAAAATACGATTAAAATGAAATATGTGTTTCTATTGTTCTCATTTGCTTTTGTAATTGTAGCTCACGGGCAACTCGAAGACCAGCTCGAAAATATAATCGTAACTTCAGGAAAGAGCAAAACCCGGGTTCGTACAAATGAAAACGGGAAATTATATGTAAATGTATCCCCAAAGGATGTTCTTGAATTTAAAGGCAATGGATTTGTCCGCTACAGTGACTTCGGTGCGAAGGGCGACGGTAAAACCGATGATATAGATGCTATCGCTGCGACCCATGCATTCGCCAATCAACATAATCTGTTGGTGAAAGCCGACCATGGTGCCTCATACTACATCGGAGGAAAGGAGCGCACGGCGGTTATCAAGACCGACACGGATTTTGGCACTGCAGCTTTCATTATTGATGATACCGAAGTACAAAACCGTAGTACATCAGTTTTTATCGTCACTTCTAGCCTTCGACCGTTTGAACTTGAGGGGATATCTTCCCTAAAAAGAAATCAAAAGAAAATCGATGTCTCTCTGCCCGGTACTAGTCTTATTACCGTCACCAACACCCACGTAAAGCACTACATCCGATTTGGACTGAACCAAAATAATGGTTCTGCGCAGACGGATATCTTTGTGGTAGATGAAAACGGTAATTTAGATATGGATGCCCCGATTATCTGGGACTTTAACCAGATTACGGAGATTACGGCCCTTCCCATTGATGAGAAGGTACTGAACATTACCGGTGGGCGTTTTAATACGATTGCCAATAGAGCCGAATCGAAATATAATTACCATAGTCGGAATATTGAAATCAGGCGTTCCAATGTGGTCGTTGATGGGTTGGAACACCGCATAACCGGAGAGGGAGATCATGGTGCGCCCTATCGCGGCTTTATAAGTATTCAAGACTGTTCATACGTAACTGTTAAGAACACTGTTCTTACCGGTCATAAAATGTACCGCACTATTGGTAATGCTGGGAAACCAGTCTCCATGGGATCATACGACCTTTCAGTTTCCCGTGCGCTTAATGTATCGTTTGTGAACTGTACCCAGACAAATGATATCAACGACAAAAGATACTGGGGAATCATAGGTTCTAACTACTGCAAGAACCTTCTTTATGATAATTGTACATTATCTCGGTTCGATGCCCACAAAGGGGTTGCCAATGCAACCATTCGGAATTCGACGTTGGGTCACATGGGAATTAACGCTATAGGCAGCGGAACCCTAACCGTAGAGAACACTACCATAAACGCGAGGCGACTTATTAACTTGCGACAAGATTATGGCAGTACATGGCAAGGGGAATTTATTATTCGCGACTGTATTTTTAATTTCGTGCCCGGAGACGACAAATCAACAAGTGCCATCTTAATCGGTGGTTCCAATTCTGGGCAGCATGATTTTGGTTACACCTGTTATATGCCAGAACGGATTACCATTGAAAATCTTCATGTCGATGACTCCAATCACCCGAAGGATTATCAGGGGCCCGCTATTTTTGGAGATCTTAATCCACAAATGATGGACGATTCTTACAAAGAGAAATTTCCGTATTTCATAACTAGAGAAGTCGTTCTTAGGAATGTGACTACTGCCAGCGGTAATGAATTGATAATCAGTGACAATCCGTTCATGTTCAAAGATGTTAAGGTAGCTGCTGATTAAAGTCTGATGCCAATTGCTTAGGGGTTTTTCTTTGTAATTGCTATGGATAAAATTTCTGTGATTTCAGTGCACTCTGAGCTTTCTGCCCAGCCTCAAATTATAAAATAAAAAAGCAACGGAACATTAATGTTCCGTTGCTTTTTGTCTTAATATCGAAACAAAACTTCCAGTTTTTAGAAAGTAACGGAAATTTTTCCCCTTAGATAAAACGGAGTACCTGGTGTGAAATGGATTTCTTCTACAGACGCCGCTTCATTGAATAACCTACTTTCTGTAGCAAATTGGGTCTCGTTCCATTCGGTATCGAACAGGTTCTCGACAATGAGGCCCAATGTCCAGTTTTTGATAGCATAGTTAAGGTTCAGATCGGTAACAAAATAGCCTTCTGCAACGAGTGAATTATCTTCATTTGCCGGTCTATCTTTTATGAATCGATAGCTTAAGCCACCCGAGAAATTATTGATATCCCTAAAAGATAAACCTCCTGAAGAAGTTAAGTCAGGTGCTAACGGAATAAAGTCGGCACCCTCTGGTTCTTCCGTGCTTCTGGCATACGTATAGTTGACGTCTCCGTTTAGGTAAAGCCAATCCGTTAACTGGTATCTGAGACCAAAATCGACACCGTAACGCTGAGTTTTACCACTAGGCTCTACGATACCTGCATCACCAACATAAACAAATTCCTGTTCTAAAAAGAGGTTCCATAGCGCAGCATTTATCACTAGTTTATCAGTAGGCTTTATTATGGCTCCGATATCTGCAGAGTAGGCCGCAGGCAAAATATCGTCGGCCTCGTTGGCGATAACAACTCTTGTATCATTCGAATGAAAGCCAATACCTGTTTTTCCGAACAATTGTACTGCTGGGGAAGCCGCGTAAATCACATTCAGTTTCGGTCCTAGAAAAACTTTATCTTGACTTTTGCTGTCGTATGTTTCGGTCAAAAGGTTCTCATAATCGAATTTGAAATAATCAATACGCAAACCGGGGTTCAAAGTCCAGTTATTCTTTTTATACGTTAGATTAAAAAAACCATAACCGTTTGTTTCATCAACATTACCATAGGCCAATCGCTCCAATAACTCTTTTCTGTTTTTGGTTCTCGAAAGCTGAACATCATTGACATCGTCATAGCGAAAACCAATACCGGATTCATATTTTAATTGTGAATCGTGATCACCTATATGTATGGAATTTTCATAGACAGTTTCGGCACCTATAATGGTACGGTCTTCCTTTTGGCGGATTTGATCAGCGTTAATAGGATCTTCCAAGAAAAAAGTAAAATTTGAGAACAACTCAAAATCATACTTTGAAATGTATGCCTTTGATTTTATCCTTGAATGATCATCAAGTTGCCTAGTATGGTTCACTAAAAAATTAGATCGACTTGTATTACCACCTTCCGTATCGTCAATAGCACCGAATCTACTGATTAATCCTTGGTCTACAGATCGTTGTGGTATTTGGCCTGAAGCATCCCATTTACTTTGAAAGTGTGATAGCGTAAGACTCAAGTCTTGATTTTTTCGATTATTATAATTATAGCGACCCATGATGTTCAGGCGATTAAAATTTTGGGGTGATTCAAATGCTCCATCCGTAAGTACAATTTCGGAAGCGACGTAAGCGTTGCTAAAATCACCTTCTGCCAATTTCAACATTCCAACGGTTCGGAGGGTATTGAACATTCCGGCCTCGACTGACAACAGGTTATCCGAAATACTTTTCTTGGTCTGAAGGCCAACGTAACCTGCCGTATTGAAATTCCCTTTATCGGCGTAATAAGCACCTTTTCCAAAATCGATATTATCTATCGTTTCAGGTATGATAAAGTGCATGTCGGCGTAACCCTGCCCATGTGCATGTGATACCATATTTACAGGTAGGCCGTCTACATCAATCGCAATATCGGTTCCGTGATCAATATCGAATCCCCTTAAAAAAATTTGTTCTGCCTTACCGCCACCGGCATGTTGGCCTATAATCAATCCTGGTATTTTACGCAGAATTTCTTGAGAAGATTTTACAGGATTGGCCTTAACGTCTACGTTTACAAAGTTACTTAAGGCATTGACCTTAGAGACTAAAACGACTTGGTCTAGTGATACCGCAGATTCTATTAAAACAACCTTGATGTTGCTATCGAGTTGGTCTTCGGTAATAGTTAATTGTTGATTTTTGTAACCTAAACTATAGAAATAGATAAGGTCGCCAACTGAGATGTCATCGAGTTCGAAATATCCGGAAACATTTGTATAGGTATAGCCACCCGTTGTTTTGTTGTAGACGCCGACTCCCTCTAAGGGGACTTCATTTTCGGAAATTACCGTGCCACTTAATTCATGCGCCTGTAAACCTCCATATACGAGTAGTATAAGTATAAAAGATATATAATTTTTCATTTTGTAAATTTTGATAACTAATGAATTTGTACACAATGTACTATCACCCCTATGTAATGGGTGTTACAAATTATGTTTAACTAAGATTTTATGTAAATATGGAATAGGGTAGTTTGGATACAGAACAATACATATTGTCCGGCATCCATTAGCTACCTAAAGCGAGAAGCTTTGAGGGGGTTCATCCAATAACCTTGAATATCCTTTTATAATCTTATTTTCTTCTGAAATGAAATAAGGTTTTTTCGTAAAGGAGTATATTTTTTTTAAGGGATATTTTTCGATAGTAATATGCTTATCAACTTTAAAGTCTACCAGCAAAGATTCTTCTTGACCATCGTCATTCGCGGCATTAAAAATTGAGTCTAACATATCGATAATTGTATGCTCATGCGAGTGATCTGCATGTTCATGCTCATGATAATAATGTTCAACATTTTCTTCACTGGCCATATTGCTGTGGTCAATAGGCGTATGCGGTGCCTCGAATAGGTGAGAAATTTCGTGAAAGACGCCACTAATCTCATGCTGTAGCGGATTTGCCAAATAGCAAATGCCGATAAGCAAGGCCAAATATTTAATGACGATTGGCTTACAGCCTCTGATTATATATTTTTGTGCAGATTTCATAAAATAGTACTTACGGAAAAATAACCTCAAAGGTTTTATACCAATTTAATTATTTAATGGCGTATTACTAATTTGAATTATTTTTAGTTCAGATGAAAGAGAAAATTTAAGCATAGCCATAGCTACGGTTATATTTTATCTTGAAATATGGGCGAAAAAGAAACAAATTATATGCGACATTAGATTGTTGAATTGGTATTAATCTTCCATAAGAGCTGTTAACGTTTTTTCAATATATAATGCATAGTCTGAAATAGTGGGCAATTCAAAAACTTTATTGAGGGGAAAATTAACCTCTATTTCTTCATTTATTCTAGCCGTAACGCGAATAGCTGCCAACGAATGTCCGCCCAAGGCAATAAAGTCATCATGGACGCCGACTTTTTTCAGTTGCAGTACTTCTTTCCAAATAGCTTCGATAAGCTCTTCAATTTCGTTTCTGGGAGCCGTGTAAGGTGTATCCATTGCTAATTGAACGCTATTTAGGTTTTTTAAACCTTTTTTATCAACTTTTCCGTTATTGGTCAAAGGAATTTCGTTCAAATGCTTAAATACCGTTGGAACCATATAGGAGGGAAGCTTCTGGGAAATAAACGCCTTTAAATCTTTTATCGAAATGTCTGGGTCTCCGGTATAATATGCTACCAACTTGTCGTTATTGGCCCAATCTTCTTCCGATTTATCGTAACCGATTTCTTGCATTATTCTTTTCACTTCAACCTCGTCGATAACTTCGTTTATTTCTTCAAGACTTTCATCCCTGGTTTTATGGCCCAGTCGAACGTCCCAACTGTACGGGAAGGAATAGTTACTGTAGCCCAATTCTTTTTTGTGAACATAGATCCCGACTTGATTGATTAGACAGTTGGTAGAGCGACCCGTATCGGTGGGGCGTACCCAGCCTGCCTTATCCTTTAAGTAAACCAACATTTCTTCTAAGCTGACGTCGCTGAACCGATAGAAATCGACAAACTCAACTTTATCAAAAACTTCATCATCATCGAATATAGAGGTGTCTAGTAGCCTCTTTACGGCATCTGACTCTTGATGGTATATTTTACGGGCTTCTAAGATAGTATCATCTATTTTTTTGGTGTCTAGGCTATCGTCCCAGAATAATTCTTCAGTCAAACGTGTTTCAAAAAACTGGCCCCTTGAAAGACCCGTTACTATAAACGGAATCTGTTTTTCTAGGGCAATTTTGGTGCTCAGGGTATAAATAGTTTTAAAACAACCATTGCAAACATTATGGTGTTGGTGCAAACTATCTACGAAAATTTCGTTCATGTGTGGCGTTTCACCATAAATGTGGTCAACGCCCAGTCTTTTGACAATACGGTCGACATTTGCTTTAGCTTGATCGGAAATATAACCATTGTCCATCGTAAAGGCGAGTACTTTCAAACCCATATTTATCAATCTGGCGAGTACGTAGGTACTATCTTTACCGCCACTCAAAAGAGAAATGCAATCATAATTCGGATTTTGCCCTCTTTTCGAAGTTAATAGTCTTACCAACTGCTCGTCATTTTTGAAATAACGATTGGCTTTTTCTTTATAGTTTTCGAAGGCGGTACACAAGTGACAGACCCCATTTTCATCAAAATCAGTATTGGGGTAATTTGATGGGAGTCCACATATTGAGCAATTGACTACCTCGTCTTCGGGAATCGTTTTGCTGTCTTCGACCAAGACCACAGCGCAATTTTCGACTTGTGGATAATTGGCTAGATTTGCTTCGATTTCCGTCAATTCGATACGGTACCCCCGTAACTTTACTTGATCATCGGTTCTTCCCAAAAATTCAAAATCACCCGTATCGTTCACCCGCGCTAAATCACCTGTTCTATACATTTTTGAATTTTGCGAAAAAGGATTCTCAACAAATTTCTCTTCAGTCATTTCATGTGCATCTGCGTAGCCATCGGCCAAACCGATTCCACTGAGATACAATTCTCCGATAACACCTTTTGGAACTATGTTTTTATAAGAATCAAGCACATAGGCCTGCATGTTCGAAATCGATTTCCCGATCGGAACGGATGTTGCCGTATGTTTCTCTATATCATATTCCGCAACGATACAACCCACAGTTGCTTCAGTAGGTCCATATTCGTTATAAATTTTAACACCATTGGGCAATGACGATTGTATCGTTTTGGCCAACGATACTTTAAGGTCTTCGCCACCAACTATAATGGTTTTGATATAAGAGGAACTTAAATCCCTTCCTGCAAAAAGTGCGAGATGAGAAGGGGTGAGTTTGACGGTGTTTACCAGATTATCGTCCAGAACATCTAAAAAAGCCGTATCGAGCCCCGATTTCTTTTCCTTATAAATAACTATTCTACCACCACTGATCAAAGGCAAAAAGGTCGAGGTAATGGTCAGGTCGAAGCCAATAGATGTAAATAGGGCAAATATTGATTTTTCGTTAGTGGCATAGGCGTCTTGCGCCCATAAGAGATAGTTGTTCAGTGCTTTATACGGAATGAGCACTCCTTTTGGTTTACCTGTGCTTCCTGAGGTATAGAGCACATAGGCCAAGTCTTCTGGCTTTGAAATGATTTGAAGATCTGTTGAAGGTTCTGTTTCGATTTCCTGTTTTTTACTAGACAACTCTAAAATCTTATCGAAATCATAATCTAGATTCCCGATGAGGCCTTTTTCCGTTAGCACTAATGAACAGCCAGAATTGGCCAGAATGAATTCAATGCGTTCTGCGGGCTGGTCAGAAGCGATAGGTATAAAAGCCGCTCCGGTTTTCATAACGGCCAGAACGCTAACTATATAATCCGAACTTCTGTAAAAGTGTAGCGCCACCTTCTTATTGGCTCGAACACCTTTAGTTTGAAGATAATGTGCGAGCTGGTTCGCCTTTTTATTAAGGGTAGCGTAGGTGAGTATCTCTTCACCATATTGCAAGGCAACAACATTTGGTCGCTTTGATACATTTTCTTCAAAATGTGCTAAAGTCGAAATTTGGGACGAAGACATCGGCGAATCGATAGCCAAAAGATTTTTCTTTTCTTCGGGGGTCAATAGTTCAGGTTCATCTATGCCAAGGTCAATATTTTCTAAAAAAGCATCCAAGAGATTTAAAAAATGCTCAGGAACCCGAACTGCTTTTTCTTCACTGAATACTGAATGTTTAAGGTCCATCGCTAAATGCAGTTCGCCGGTTCCATTAAAGTCATACACGTGGCAACGAAGGTCATGAGTACTATCCATATGACCGTTGTGCACCCATTCTGTGTTTGTTGGAAAACCATTGAAATCCGGAAAGTTTACATTTATATAATTCAGGACTGTGTTGATGCCTTGGTCAGTTGCCAAGCCAGCCATACTTGGTCTCGCATTACGTAAATAGGAATTGGTTTCTATTTTTACTTTTTGAAATATTGAATTGAAGGTGTCGTTCTCATCGATTTCCACTACTAATGGCAGGACTTCGATAAAAAGACCGGCCGTGTGCTGAAAATCTCTTTCAGTGCGGTTGTGTGCTGGTGCCCCGAAGACTAATTTTTTTTGTCCGCTCACTCGATATAAGAAGGTAAAATATAATGTGGCCAGTATGTTGAAAAATGTAAGGTCTTCGGTCCATCCTCTGATTTCCGGACGTTTCGACAGTTCTCTAAGTTTTTTAGAACGTTCCTTCCCCACGCTTATTACAATACGTTTGGCAGCCGTACCGGACGTGTTTGCGTTTTCACCATATAATTTTGGTTTTTCTAGTATCTCTGCCGTCTTTTCGCGCCAGTAATTTCGGTAACTATCGTTTTCAGAATCGTTTTGTTGTTGCCCTTCAAAACGAACATAGTCTTGAAATAAATTTTTTGTTTCGGATTGCTTTATTTTTCCACTTAAAGCTTCGGTATACAATGACGCCATTCTCCGGTACAGGATAGCGTTCGACGCGGCATCGGTAACCAAATGGTGAATATTCAAGAACCAAAGGTATCGGTCTTCAGCTAGTTTTAGCAGCACCGAATCGAATATCCGTTTGGCCAAATCTATTGGTCGCCGTGTCCGCTCCAAAATCCAGTTTTTAATAGCGGACTCTTCCGTTTTTTTGCTAAAATCTACAACCTCTAAATCATAAATAGGGTCTTCTTGAACAAACTGGTATGGAATGCCTTCCCTTTCGATAAAAGCGGTACGTAAAACATCTGAATGCTTCAGAAGTTCTTGAAAGGCTTTTTTGAAAACCACTTCGTCAATAGCACCAAAAATTTCAAAAGTATATGCTACATTATGTAATGGTACATCTTGATACATGCGTTGCCCTGCCCAAAGTGATAACTGACTTTGTGTAAGTGGTAAAAAAGTGTCTTTCTGATTATCAATCATATTATGCTTCATTTGTACCAGCACTAGTGCGCCTTGAAATGTAACCCATGATATTCTCTAGAGTCATAAAATTTTCTACTGTCATATCCTCTGAGGAAATTGTAAAACCTGCCTCCTTTTCAATAAAGGTAAGTAGCTTCATCATACCCATAGAATCTATAACTCCAGATCCTAAGAGGTCTTCTCGGAGTCCGATAGTTTCGAAACTCTCGTTAGCGATATCGTTTTTGATATATGCTATTATTTTTTCTTTCATAGTATCTTTTTGTGCAACAATGCACCTATCTCTTTTCTACTGATTTTACCCGAACTGGTTCTCGGGAAATCATCCATAAACTCCACAATTTTCGGAATCGCATAAATAGGAAGCGAACTTTTACAAAACTCCAGTAGTTGTTGGGCATCTATTTTTTGGCCGGTCTTCGTTTTTATGGCAACCACCAGTTCTTGGGCCTCTTTGTCTTTTCCTAAAACGATGACTGCCACTTCTTCTACTTCTTCGTGCCGTAGAAACGTAAGTTCTACTTCATCCAGCTCCACGCGATAACCTCTGAGTTTTATCTGCCGATCGTTTCTTCCCAAAAACAACAATTGACCTTGCTCGTCTTCTTTTGCCAAATCCCCGGTTCGGTAGAAGATATGGTCATAGCCATCTGCAACTTTCACCCGAAAGAAAGCTTGGTCGGTAAGTGTTTTATTGTTCCAATACCCGGTCATAAGGGTTGCCGAACGTACTATTAATTCGCCAGTGGTGCCAGTGCTTACTTCGGTATTATACTCACCTAAAATTTTATACTCCGTATTATTCCAAACTGTGCCTATGGGTATCGGATCATCTGTCAGGGGAGGAGTTTCTATGTTATAAAAGGTACAGAGAATAAGTTCTGCCGGCCCGTAGAGATTGCTGAACCTAGCTTGCGGCCATAATTGCATTAATGCCCTGAGGTGTTTGGTGATAAAAACCTCGCCGGCAAATAACACCCATCGCAGTGAACTAAAGTCATGCTTTTGTAAAGTGTTACTGACCAAAAGCTGAATCAACATTAAAGGTACGGAATACCAGACGGTAATTTTTTCTTTGGATATCAGTGCACTCAAACTGGATGGCATTTTGAGGTGAGCATCGGGAACAATTACGGTAGTGGCACCCACCAACGGAGCTACGAAATACCCAAATGTAGATGGGTCAAAATGTAAAGGTGCCGGATTTCCAAAAATATCTTCACTATTGAAATCATACGTATTTGCTACAATTTTTGCAAGGCTGAGTGCACTATAGTGCGTATGCATTATACCTTTGGGCACGCCCGTCGAACCTGATGTATAAAGAATAAAGGCCAAATCTTGTTCCAGAATATTGGTTGGCTTGTAATTTTCTAAAGAACATCCAAATATTGTGTTCCAAGAAACAGTAGTTACCGGTAATTCTTCAATATCGCCGATAATCGCTTTCAACATAATAGGCGATTCGAGCAACTGACTAATCTTTCTTTTTTGAGAAGTATTGGTTATCAAATATTCGATATTACAATCGCTGATTACCGATAGGGTAGTCGAAATAGGGGCGAAAGGATCTAGCGGAACATAAGCTGCTCCTGATTTTAAGACACCATACACTGCAAGGGCTGTTTCTATGCAACGGTTCATATAGATACCGATGCGCTCGCCTTTTTGAATACCAATGTTTTTCAGGAAAGAAGCTAACTTATCGGATTTTTGATGAAGTTCTACATATGAAATGGATTTATCCAAACATCGGAAAGCTTCGCGGTCAGGAGACTTCGAAGCTGCAGTTTCAATCAAATGGGGCAATGTAAAAATTGAATCCAATTATTACGGTTTAATTAACTGTTTTATCTAAACAAAAAATCACCCCAAAATTATAGGTAATTTTTCAATTTCATAGCTTGGTAAAGATAATTGATGCCAGAGAAGTTATCAAACAAAAAAAGCCTTCATTAGCCGTTTTATCGGTCAGTTGTCGAAAAAGCAAGATGTTTAATGTCATATTACTAAAATAATCTTCATATTTATCAAAAATTCGTTACTATCATGTAATTACAGGAATTGATTATTCCTCGTAAATAAACTGTATTTTTCTCTTCGATTTTTACGATCAAAAAACGGGGGAAAGACTTTTTTGTTTAAGATATGTATAAAATTCATAAACATTAACCAAGAATTATTCCTTTTTTAATATATTGAACTCGCTATGAAATTGAAAAATTCAATATTACCGTTTGCTTGTGCTTTTTTGTTTTTGATGCCGGTTTTATTGTTTGCGCATCAACCTAAGCAAAGCCTTATTTACCTACGTATTTACGAGAATACCGGAATCGAAGGTCGTATCGAGGTTAACGCCAATGAGCTTATGAGTGTTTTTGGCCTTGATGTTGGGCTGCATCCTAGTGTCGACAAAGTGCGCCCATTTCAAGATCAGATTCAGGCCTATCTTTTAAAAAATGCGCAATTCTCTTCAGAATTGGGTGTGTATAAGATGGTATTTACCGGGGAGATGTCTAAGTTGAACACCAATTTTGGTGATTTCATTAATTTTCATTTTCGGCTTGAAAAATCCGAAAACCTTCCGGAGAATCTTACGCTAGAATATACTGCATTTACAAAGGAAAACCCTTCCCATACGTGTCTTGTCGCCATGGAGTACAATTGGAAAGCGGGTCTAATCAATAATGAATCGATAGTAGCTCTTTATTTGACAGATGACACGCCTAAAGGAACTATTTCATTAACTGAAACTTCACTTTGGAAAGGCTTTGTTGCCATGGTAAGACAAGGTATTTGGCATATTTGGATAGGTATGGATCATATTTTATTCTTGTTGGCACTGATTCTACCATCTGTTGTTCGACGGCGCAAAACCCCTACAGTAGGATCCGGAGGACTTGAAACCAATGAAAAATTCAATATATGGGGTTGGGAACCTGTTGAGAAATTTAAACCGGCCTTTATTTACATTTTAAAGATTGTTACCTTTTTCACACTTGCCCATACGATAACATTGAGCCTGGCTTCGCTGAACATTATAAACTTACCTTCCCGGGCTGTAGAATCTATTATAGCTTTTTCGGTTGGCTTAGCCGCCTTTCACAACATCAGGCCAATATTTAAAGGTAGAGATTGGGTAATCGCATTTGTTTTCGGACTGTTTCATGGTTTTGGTTTTGCGAGCGTGTTAGGAGACCTTGGTTTTAAAGGAGAAAATCTTTCCTTATCTTTAGTAGGTTTCAATGTAGGCGTCGAAATTGGCCAAATCGTTATTATCGCTTTGATATTTCCGGTGCTATATTTTATTCGAAAACGAAGGCTGTATCCGAAATTTCTCGTATGGCTCTCGGTGCTATTAATTATTATTTCAACGTATTGGTTTGTTGAACGTGCTTTTGATATCGATTTGCCATTAGATGAGTTTGTGAATAGAAACTTATATCCAATTGCGCGGTTTATTGGGTTGAAGTAAATGAAGTTTAAGAATTTTGTATTTGGAAAATAAAACTAAAAATAGCTCGCTCTTAAGCAAGTGGAAAAATCGGGAAGATAAGGTGTCGGTTGCACCGATTATTCCGAAAGCTCCGCAAGATGCTAATATTCCGCTGTCTAGCGGACAGCAGCGCATATGGTTTTTACAGCAGCTATATCCTGAAAACCCATTTTATAATTACTCTGAATCGTTAGCTTTCGATGGAAATTTGAACGTTGACTATTTGAAAAAAAGCTTATATCAAATACTTGCCGATAATGAGATTTTACGTTCTTTTTATCCTTTAGTGGATGGGCGTCCCGTTCTAAAAATTTCGGAAAGTAATACTGAAATCGAAGAGTTCGATTTCAGTAAGTTGCCCGATGACAAAGCGGGAAGTGAAATCGATAAAATAATGCGTGAGCGGTCGGCTAACGTATTCGATTTGGCGCGGCCAGGTCTTCTAAAAATAGCATTGTTTAAAGTCAACGAAGGCAACTATACATTGTTTTTGACCCTTCACCACATAATAATAGACGAATGGTCTATAGGTGTCATGAAAGAGCAACTAGCTTCGCATTATAGAAAATTGTCCGAAGGGCTCGAATTAGATTCCCGAAGTCCCGTTATACGATATGCCGACTACGCCCACTGGCAACGAGAAAAAAGTATAGATAAAGTACAGCTTGAATATTGGAAAAATATTTTATCGGATGACTTACCGATTCTTAATCTGCAAACTGACCATGTAAGGTCTGTACGGCCACGCTTTAAGGGCAAACAGTACACTCAGTTACTGTCAACCGAACTCACTTTCGACATTTTGGAGATGTCAAGGAAAACGGAATCTACACCTTTTATCTTCTTACTGACGATTTATACCATTTTACTGCATAGGTATTCGGATCAAAACGATATTTTGATTGGTACTCCCATATCGAACCGAAGTGTCAAGTCTTTAGAAGAGGTTCTAGGTTTTTTTATCGATACAGTTGTATTAAGGAACAAAGTTGATACCTCCCTCTCCTTTTCGGAACTTGTTAAAAGTTTTAAAAAAAATGCGCTTGAAGCGTTTTCCCATAAAGACGTGCCTTTCGACGCTTTGGTGAAAGAATTAAAGGTAGAGCGGTCTCTGGCTGTAAACCCTTTCTTTCAAGTTATGTTCTTGTACCATTCTGAGGCAAAAGTGCCTTCTTTTGGTAACAAAGTCCGTTTGGCGGAGCAAGACGAGTTCGATACCGAAGTGGCCAAATTCGATTTGACGATGTCGATTACAGAATCGCGTGGGCAGTTGGCATTAACTTTTGAATATGATACCGATTTGTTTGAAGAATCGACTATTATACAGTTCTTAGAGCACTATCAAGTTCTTTTGAAGGGTATTCTGGAAGAGCCCGATACGAAAATTGATAAGTTGCCAATGCTTACGGAAAAGGAGAAAGCTTTATTTCTTGAAAAACCCGTTTCGGGCGGCAATCAATTTTCGTCTTACTCGGCGATTCATCATATTATCGAAGATGTTAGTAAGACATTTGCCGATAAGACCGCCGTTAGCTTTAAAGATGAATCACTAACATATGGGCAACTTGATTCAAGGGCAAATAAATTAGCGCTATCCATACTTGAAAAAACGAAAAAACGTAATGAAATCATTGGGCTTTGTGTAGATAGGTCCGTTGATATGATTGTCGGACTACTTGCGATTCTTAAAGCCGGCTGTGGCTACCTTCCCATCGATCCTAAATATCCTACTGAACGCCTGAATTTTATTTTAGAGGATGCGCAGTGCGAAGTCATCGTAAGTCATAGTTCACTGAATTCACTTTTTGAAAATTCGAGCAACAAAGTAATAGCTATAGACCATATCGACGAGACTACTATTTCAGTTGATTTCGAAATGCCGGAAGTCACTGAAGAGGATATCGCTTATATCATTTATACTTCCGGAAGTACGGGTAAACCCAAAGGTGTTCCTATTACACATAAGAATATTATCAATTCTACTGCTGGCCGTTTGGCATTCTATCCGAATAGTCCAGACGCCTTTTTATTGATGTCCTCCATTTCGTTCGATAGCTCGAAAGCAGGGATTTTTTGGACCTTGTGCACGGGTGGCAATTTGATTGTTACAGAAAACCGCATCGAGCAGGATATTTCTAAAATAGAGATCCTCATTGATAAAAACGCGGTAACCCATACATTGATGCTTCCTTCACTCTATAAACTGATTTTAGAGCACGGTACGTTATCAAAACTTAGCAGTTTGAATACCGTTATGGTTGCGGGTGAAGCCTGTCCCCCTTCAGTGTGTGACAGTCATTTTGATAAGCTTCCAAATGTTAATTTATATAACGAATATGGTCCTACCGAAGCCACGGTATGGTGCATAGCACACCAAATCGGAAAAAACGATAATATTGGAATAATACCTATAGGTAAAGCTGTAGCGAACGCCAAAGTTTACATACTGGATAAAAACCTAAATTTGGTACCCTTCGGCGCAGTTGGGGAAATTTATATTGGCGGAACAGGACTTGCAAAAGGTTATATCAATAGGGCCGCGCTTTCCGAAAGGGCATTTATTACCAATCCCTACGGAAGGGCAGATGAAAAAATATATAAAACGGGAGACTTGGCCCGATATCGAAAAGATGGTGCAATTGAGTTTTTGGGTAGGGCAGACCATCAGGTAAAAATTAGAGGCTTTCGAATCGAATTAGACGAAATAGAAAAGGCAATATCGAGCAATTCTGGCATAACCGAAGTTGTTGCAATGGTTGAAGAGTCTCGTGAAGCTATCGATGTGATCGATATTGGTAATCTTTCCGATTCGAGGGCATTGGCCAGCGTTTTAGAGCAACATTTTACTAACACTGAGTTGAACGATCTTTTGAACGCCGTTGAGTATTTGAAAACAGAGCGAAACGGTCATTTGTTTCAAAAATAGTTTGTGTGAAGGGTATGGTTATGAAGAACACTATAGAAAATAGAATAAAACGTTTATCCATCGAAGAACGCAAATTATTGGCGTTTAGGGCGAAACAACTATTGACCGAAAAGTCGGCACAATCGACTTCAGAGACTTCAAAACGTTTAGTAGCCTATGTTGCGGCAAATACTGATTTTGATTCCAATGCGCTGAAACGTTCGTTAAAGACTAAAGTGCCTGATTATATGATTCCATCGAGAATCATTAAAGTCGATAAGTTTCCGGTTTTGCCTAACGGCAAAATAGATAAAAAAGCTTTGGGCACTATGACGTTTTCTCAGGTTGAAGAAGGTATTGCTAGGGTACAGCCACCGACGAACAAAGTTGAAAAAGAACTACTTACAATCTGGCAAGAAGTCTTGGGCCTAACTGCAATAGGTGTTCATGATAATTTCTTTGAGATTGGCGGCGATTCGATTTTGAGCATACAGGTTATTGCTAAAGCGCGATCGGCGGGTATGCCTTTATCTCCCAATCATTTATTCGAGTGCCAGAGCATCTCTGAGCTTGCGCGGTTTGTCTTGGTAAAAAAGCAAGAATCAAAGAGGTACCACGCAGATGATGAGTTAAAACATATGGTCGCAATTCGACCCAATGGATCAAAGCCACCACTTTTCTGCTTACATTCCGGAGGAACACATTTCTTTTTTTACAATATGTTTGCCAGTCACCTTGACCCCGATAGACCCGTATATGCGCTACAGGCATCACGGCACGAGGGTGAAATTACACTACATAGAAGCGTCACTGAGATGGCTAAGGATTTTATAATGGAAATAAAAAAAGTGCAACCCCAAGGGCCATATCACTTCGTTTCCTATTGCTTCAATACGGCAATTGGTATTGAGATTACCAGAATTTTATGCGAGAATAACGAATCGGCAAACCTGATTATTGCTGATACCATGGCTGATTATCTTAGCCTCTTTGCAACATCAAAAACCACTAAAAGGGTCGGTGCATTTCTCGAAAGACTTAAAACGAATCCGGTGAGGACTATTCGTAACGTTATTCGGAGTAAGGTAGCTGAACCTTTAAGGGAAACATTCAAGACCCTAACGAGCACGGGAAGCCAAAAAATCATTCAAAAATTGCATAATAACCATATTAAGATTTACAGTGATTATGATTGGCGCCCTTTTAAAAGTAGTATTCAACTGTTATTAACTGAAAAAACTGAACCTGATTTTAACAAAAGGGTTATAAGATCTTGGGAAAAATTGGCCGGTAAAGGTGTTGTAATTGTACCGGTCGAAGGCCATCACGATAGTCTTTTTCTAGAACCGACCGCAGAAAAAACAGCAGCAAGTATTGAAGCCTGTATGCGACACTTCGAAAAAAAATAGAATCTATTCTTTATAATTTTTCGCAATGGAATTACTTGAAAACGAAGTGCATGTTTGGTATTTCAATGTAGATAAGTTTTCAAATGAAATCGAATTCCATAAAAATTTTCTCTCCATAGAAGAAAAGTCGAAATCGAAAAAGTTTAAGTTTGAGAAAGACAGAGCCCTGAATATTTTGGCAAGAAGTTCTCTAAGGATACTTTCAAGTCTTTATCTTGATACTTCGGCTAATGCCATTGAATTCAAATACGGTACCTACGGTAAACCAGATTACAACTTTAAAACAAATCTCAAGTTCAATGTTTCCCATTCGGGCAAATTTGTTGTTTTAGCATTTGTAAAAAATAGCGAAATCGGTGTAGATGTTGAAAAGGTTAAAACTGATTTTGATGTCTTGGATATAGCTGAAAACTTCTTCTCGGATTCGGAAATTGAAATGCTACACAAAGCGAAACTTGATGATTTGTATAAAGCTTTTTATCGTTGTTGGACCAGAAAAGAATCGTTTATAAAAGCAAAGGGTAGCGGCCTATCTTTTCCGCTGGCATCGTTTACCGTTTCGCTCAACTATAAGGAAGCCGAATTGCTTAAAACCGAATGGAACCCGTCAGAAAAGGAAGAATGGAGTCTATATTCTTTTGAACCCGCATTTGGTTACATAGGTGCACTTTCCGTCGGTGCCAACATCAGCAAAGCCATATACCGTAATTGGAGCGGTACTATCTAGACACTTAGGCTAAGTATACCGCACATTTTAGTTACAGAAAATCGGGTATTTAACAAGCAATCGTGTTACTAGTCGATTATCTAGGTCAATAGAACCGCTAGATGTATAAATAGCTTATTTTCACAGCATCCAAGCTAGCCAATTACCATTTTTATGATATCAAAAAAATATTGTGCGATTTACAAGAACACGCTAGAAAATGAAAAATTGGATATTATGTATTTTGAATCTGTCCAAAGGTTCAAAGGAACAAAAATTATGGAACCAGGGTATAACTGGTAAATCAAGCCTAGTTCCTGCTTTAGTTTTATTTGTGTTTTGCTGCAATTCTTTGTTTTCACAATCGGATAATTGTAATACAACATCGTTTCCCGATCAATGGCAAGTTCACGAACTACAAAATAGCGAATTGCCTTTTCGGTCAGTTTATATCTTGCCGCAAGAAGATTTGAATGGCGATGGCCTTAAAGATATCGTCACTGGGCAGTGGTGGTATAGAAATCCCGGTTCGGCTTCTGGTAATTGGGTACGCAAGACAATCGGTAATCCTTTTAAAAATGTAGCATACCTGCACGATTTTGACGGCGATGGTGATATTGATCTCTTAGGAACCCAGGGGGCATATACTGGGGCAGACCTAGCTTGGGCAGAGAACGACGGTTCGGGCAATTTTACTGTACATACCAATATCCCTTCGGGCAATACGAATTATAGTGAACCTTTTTTAGCAGGAATTGCAGGAGCGCGGTTTCAATCAGGTGGTCCCTTTCAAATGGCTATTAACTGGAACGGCGCCGAATCAACTGGCTCGCCGGTTCAAATGCTAACGGTTCCGACAGACCCCGTTAATACGACGTGGAGCTTGGTCGACACCCATCCTGATTCCCTCGGAGAAGACTTACGGGAAGGAGACATCGACGACGATGGCGATCTAGACCTCTTCCAATCAAGCAATTGGTTACGCAATAATGGAAACGGTAGTTGGACGACCATCCCAACGGGAATTTCCTATGTGACGACACCCGATAGGGCCCAACTGGCCGATTTTGATGGCGACGGTGATTTAGATGCCGTGGTAGGGCAACTTAGTCTTGGCACGAGCTCTTCGGCAAAAACTGAATTCGCGTGGTTCGAGGCTCCTGCAAATCCCACCCAAACTTGGACGAGACATGTTCTTGCCACAGATATCAATGGAAGCTTGAGCGTGGTAGCTTCGGATATAGATCTTGATGGGGACAAGGATATCGTAGTCGGGGAGTGGAAGGGTAGCAACCGTTTGATTGTTTTTGAGAACGACCTCTGTAATTCCGGAAATTGGATCAGACAGACAATCAATGCCGGTGGCACCGGTTTTGACCATCATGATGGCGCGCAGGTTGTCGATATCGACAATGACGGTGATTTTGATATTGTTTCCATTGGATGGGATAATATTGTGCCGCGTATTTTTGAGAACAAGTCTTCTACCTCAAGTAGTTTGCCGATTGCAAACGCCGGTGACAATCAATCTATAACATTACCCGTAAATACTATTACTTTGAACGGATCGGGCAACGATCCCGATGGAGGTTCAGTTTCTTACCAATGGACACAGCGGAGCGGCCCTAACACAGCTACTTTGACCAACGCGAACATGCCCGATTTGAAGGCCGGTGATTTAATCGCGGGAGCATATGTTTTTGGATTAACGGTTACCGATAATGAGAGCGATAGTGCGTTTGACGATTTGACTTTAACAGTATTTCCAGCAGTAGTGATACCGCTCTCGGCACAGGCGGAAGCAACTCCCTTGACAGGCACTTCCCCTTTGGAAGTTGCCTTTACGGGAAGCAATTCAACGGGCGAAATAACATCCTATTCGTGGGATTTTAAGGATGGGAATACCTCCGAGGAAACCAATCCTGTTCATACTTTTACCGATCTCGGCAGCTACGAAGTAGTATTGATCGTTTCAGATGATGGGGGTATGACAGATTCGGATACGATTACCATCAACGTCTCCGAACCCGTTGTCGAATTGTCCGCACAGGCGGAAGCAACTCCCTTGACAGGTATTTCCCCTTTGGAAGTTACCTTTACAGGAAGTGGTTCCACAGGCGAAATAACCTCCTATTCGTGGGATTTTATGGATGGGAATACTTCCGTTGAAACAAATCCTGTTCATACCTTTTCGGATTCTGGCAGCTACGAGGTGGTATTGACCGTTTCAGATGATGGCGGTATGACAAGTTCGGATACGATTATTATCAACGTCTCCGAACCCGTTGTCGAATTGTCTGCACAGGCGGAAGCAACTCCCTTGACAGGCACTTCCCCTTTGGAAGTTACCTTTACAGGAAGTGGTTCCACAGGCGAAATAACCTCCTATTTGTGGGATTTTAAGGATGGGAATACTTCCGACGAAGCGAACCCTGTTCATACTTTTACCGATCCCGGCATCTACGAAGTCGTATTGACCGTTTCAGATGATAGCGGTATGACTAATACGGATACGATTATTATCAATGTCTCTGAAGCCGTAAGCGAATTGTCCGCACAGGCGGAAGCAACTCCCTTGACAGGTACTTCCCCTTTGGAAGTTACCTTTACAGGAAGTGGTTCCACAGGGGGAATAACATCGTATTCGTGGGATTTTAAGGATGGGAATACTTCCGAGGAAACAAATCCTCTGCATACTTTTAATGATCCCGGCAGCTACGAGGTGGTATTGAAGGTCACCGATGATGGTGGTATGGCAAATACGGATAAGATTATTATCAACGTCTCTGAACCCGTTAGCGAATTATCTGCGCAGGCGGAAGCAACTTCGTTAACGGGTACTTCACCATTGGAGGTGACCTTTACGGGAAGCAATTCAGCGGGCGAAATAGCTTCCTATTCATGGGATTTTAAGGATGGGAATACTTCTGACGAGGCAAACCCAGTACATACTTTTACCGATGCTGGTAACTATGAAGTTGAATTAATCGTTACAGATTTGAGCGGTGAAACTAGCACTGCCTCGATAATTATAACCGTTAACGAAATGAATGACGGCGATGAAATGGCCGTCATTCTGGAAAACAACCCTTCGGAAAAAGGTATCGCCAGAATTCGTGTGATGAACCGACCGGAAGTTTTTAAAATATCAACAATTAATCTGCACGATCAACTGGGTCGCCTAATAGGAAGTTTTACAGCAAATGAAGTAATGGTGGACAACGCCTATCAAATACCGATACAAACTTTACGCGACGGACTCTATTATTTTAATATTGAAATTGAAAATGCTGAAAGTGTTGAATTGAAATTGTTGGTGAGAAATAGATAATGAAGTGATTTGCTTCCTGATTGTAGCATGTGTCCTATTTAAAACTTGATGATTGGTAGAAGATTTTTGAGAGTTATCATCATGCCTAATCCATCACGAACTTAATTCCCGCCGTAATAATTAGATAATTGAAAGTGGTATTTCGATTATAATTATAGAGTTTAAGGTCAATACTTTTTAGCCCGAATTCCCAAATATGTAATTTTGTAAAGATATCAATGTAAGAAGCCCCCAAACCAAATTGATTCGCCTTATATTTTGAAAGGTCGTAATCGGAGGTGTAAAATTGTGCGGAGGATAAATGCATTTCATGAGGCGCAAAATAGTCGGCTGCGGATTGATTGTAGAAACGATAGGAAGGATATACCGTAAACCTATCGGTCAATTTTACGGGAACTTCAATACTCGAGGTATGTGAATTGATTCCCCATTCATCAAAATAATAGCGATAATACGTTCTTAAGGTAACTATCTCATTCAGATACCAATTTAAACGACCACCCACGGCGACTTTAAAACGGCTTTCGGGTAGACGTTCGATATCGTCCGCCAACTGAAAATTTTCAACGAAGGAATCCGCTATATCACTGAAGTAAACGCGTTGAAAAGGTGTAGAGAGTAGCCCTTGCTGCCGTACAACATCCAATGATAAAAGGCCCTGAACGTTTTTATGAAGAATCTGTGAGAAGCCAAGGCCTAAAGAATAGGAGTTTCGGCCCTCACTCTCAAATTCAGAAAATATTGGATTGTAATTCGTATTCCCGGTAATTTCACTGGCCCTAAATGAACCGATACCATTTGTGCCAAAAGGGCGTAACTCTATGGGATAAATGGCGTTCCAGCTATCTAGGTACACATTGGCGGTAATGCTCGCTTCCGTGTTTTTTTCATTGAATAGTTTTGAATAGCTTCCTCCAAAGCCCAATGAAAAGTAATCGTATTCAGAAGACACCGAAAGTTTAGCCGACCAAATATCATTTCTATCGTCGGAACTATGGCTATAACTACCTGTAAAATTTACCCACTTATCTGCCTTTGATGCTCCTGAGCTAGCAACAAAAGCATCGGCTTCACCGCTACCGTCAAAAGGATTCACGTTACTCGAAGAAGCCGAGGTATATGCTGAAATACCTGCATCGATAGTTAGTACGTCATCATCGTTAAGGGGAATTGAAATAATCATAGTGCCAGTTACATCGTTCAGTTCTTCGGTGCCAATACCGCCACTGACAGCGGCATTCTCGCCATCTTGCACATAGTAACTGCTCAGAAAATCGACTTCAGTAGTTTCAAGAACCCTTTTTTTGTACCCTAGATCCGTATCTTGAGCTTGGGCGTCGGTCATAACCCAAATCAAGATAAAAACTAGCGTAATTATTTTATGGAGCACCTTCATTTTCTTACCGGAGTTTTTTAATTGCACCCACAACCACCACCTGTCTTACCGCCATTGGCACCGACTGCTGCCTCACGATATGAATGGGCAATAGTCATATTACGGTCGCATTTCTTCTCCGACAGTTCCATATCGGGGTCATTGATATTGACTTTTTGATATTCCTTGACGACCACACAGTTGCTTACACAGAAGGCAAGACATAGTCCCCATAAAAATCGCTTTATCATCAGTTTTCTATTTCTATGTTGGTCGATTTTGAGACATTACCTATATCATCAATGATCACACATGCTACGTTGGGCATTTGATTTATTCGATTCAATCCTACTTCTTTTCCCATTACGAAAACAGAAGTCGCGAGCGCATCTGCTAATTCGGCACTTGGCGCAAAAACCGTTGCACTAATAATACCCGTGGAAGGGTAGCCGGTTCTTGGGTCAATAATATGCGAGTAGCGCTTACCATCTAACGTTACAAATTTTTCATAATTGCCCGAGGTCACGACCGCGCCTTGATTAATGGGAAGCAAGGCAAAAGCTTTATTTTTATCCATAGGATTTGTTATCGCGACTTTCCAAGCTTGCCCATCGGGTTGCTTACCCCAAGTATTCATATCGCCGGATGCATTTATTATACCTGCAGAAACCCCATTTTTTATCAGTAATGCTTTGGCCATGTCGGCCGCATAGCCCTTGCCAATTGCGCCGAAACCGATTTTCATTTCTTTTAATTTTAGAAAAACAGAACTATTTTCCCTATCTAGAACTATATTTTGAAAACCAACTCTTTCAACGGACTCCTTGATTTGATTTTTACTTGGCATTTCTTTCATGCTTCCATCAAATTTCCAAATAGCGTCCATGGAGGCATAACTAATATCGAAAGCTCCATCGGTCAATCTGGAAATTTCGATAGCTCTTTCAATCAATTTGAAGAGTTCTCCATCAACTTTTACAGGTTTCACTCCTGAATTGGCATTAATTTTTGATGTCTGAGAAGCAGCATCCCAAGAAGAAATCAAACGCTCGATACGCGTAATTTCAACTACTGCGATATCAATATCATTATGGGCAGCAAGGGAATCATCGGCGACAACCGTAATATCGAATCGGCTTCCCATCAATTTTAGGGTGCGGTTAAAGGTTTGCTGGGCATAGGATATTGTAGAAAACAAGACCAAAAGACTAAGCAGAAATTTTTTAAATGGTAGCATTTCTAAGATTCGCGAATTTTTTAAATAGTACTACTTCAAAGTATAAGTCTCAAATCTTAATTACCCATGCGGCACTATAAATAAACGATTAAATCGCCGTATTTTTTTTGCTGATACCAAGGGTCGTTAGTCCTTTTCAGTTCCGCACCCAGTAATTCTAGAAGCTGTTTTGCTATGTTCGGCCTATCTTCTAGCGGTAGTCTAGTAAGCTGATAGGGATCATTTAGATTGTCGTAAATATAAGCCTCTTGAGGTACAGTTTGTTCTAGTTTGTTTTTGGCGTTTTCATTTTGCTTCAAACAAAGGGTATATCTTTCGGTAAGTATCCCTCTCGCATTTGCAAGCATTAAAAGGACTCCTTCGGGTCTATTTATAGTTTCTCCGGAAGTTATGGATAAACTTTTCGAAAAGTCTAGACCTTCGACCTCCGCCGGAATCTCTTCTTTTAGGCCGGCTAAACCCATGATAGTTGGTAATACGTCCGGTACGCTAAAAAGCGCGTCATTGATTGTGCCACCCTTTAACTTCTTAGGCCAATACACGATGAAGGGAATGCCCAAAGATTCCGTTTCAAAAATATTTTTACCGGTTAGTCCATGACTTCCCATCATCTCGCCGTGATCAGCGCTAAGTATCACGATCGTGTTTTCGAGTTCTCCCATTTTTTTCAGCTCATCAAGCACTAGGCCTATGTAATGGTCTACACTAGTCACATTGGCAAAGTAATGCCTTGCGTAATGAGCGGTTTTCAGGTCGGTATTTTCTCTCACCACCAGCGAGTCGAGCTTGGGGTATTTATCGCTGCCATAAAACTTGTTCAAGGTTGCCATGTCGGTATTTTCATCGTCCCATGGGTTGTGTGGCGGATTGATAGACCACATCATAAAAAACGGTTTTCCCGTATCCCTGACATTGTTATTGTTGTTGAGGTAGCTTATTATTTTTTCCGATTCGTTTTTTGGCGAGAATATTTTTGGTTGATGAAGTTCCCCATCTTTCTTTCCCATAATCGCATTAGGGTCGTTTGAATATACCTGAGGATTATAATGTTCGTCGCGAATAGATTGATAGAAATATTCGATATTATGTCTAGACTTGCCCGGTGGCACATAGGTATCGTATCTGTTCATGTAATATCCGCCGGGTGCTTCTGTCTTGCCGACATAGGTGCTGTCTTTGGTAAAAAGCGGTTCGTTTTTAAGCCAATGACATTTGCCAAAGTACGAGGTATTGTAGCCTGCTTTAAAGAATAGATCGGTAATGATGGGGATGTCATCGTGAAGACTTTCCTCTCTATCTTTTCTACAATTGTTCCAAATTCCGTTTTGTTCGGGGTACATTCCTGATAATAGCATTCCTCGAGCGGGGCTACATAAAGGAAAATTGCTAACGGCCCGGGTAAAAACAACTCCATTTTTGGCTAATTTATCCATATTGGGTGTCACCACAGGGTCCGGTGTTCCAAGCACATGATTTTTATAGTTCCCGTGAGACCAAAAACCGGCGCTATACCTTCTTAGTTGATCTGGATAAAGAATCAGTACATTAGGTCTTTTTGCAATACTTTCGCTCGCTTTACCGATTACTTTTTTTTCTTTACATCCAATGGCCATCAAAAGTAAAAAGACAAGTACCTTGATTGTTTTCATAGCTAATTGAAATTCAACAGTTCTATTTTTTATAATTTTTGCGGTATCGTATCAAGGCCTCAAGATAATAGTAGTCGGCATAGTTTAATGGCACATCTATTTCGTTGCCATGCGGAATACTCCCCACACTATGTAAAAGAACGAAATTATGGTGGTCCCCAATCTTCGCGGTGTAATCATCCGATCCTAATGCATTAAGAATTTTATTCACCTCGGGCAAATACGATTTTTCGGAATACCCATCGAGTTCAATTAAAGCGGATGCGGTAATCGCCGCAGCAGAAACATCTACGGGCTCATTCGGAATATTAGGCGCATGGTAATCCCAATAGGGAATGCCATTTTTGTCCGTGTTTTTTTTGTTCGAAATATAACTTGCTATTTTTTCGGCTTGTTTTAAAAAAAGTTCGTCTCTTGTATACCGATAACAGACCGTGTAACCATAAAGCCCCCAAGCCTGACCACGGGCCCAAGCACTTTCATTTGCAAAGCCTTGCGCTGTTTCTTTTTTTTGTACTTCTCCCGTCTCAGGGTCGTAGTCGATTACATGATACGAACTGTTATCGTCTCTAAAATGATTTTTTAAAGTGGTATTCGCGTGTGTAATAGCGATTTGTTTATATACATCACTGCCAGTGAATTCACTCACTTTGAAGAGCAATTCCAGATTCATCATGTTATCGATGATTACCGGAAATTTCCATCCTCTTTTAGACTGCCAGCCGGAATCTACATCCCAGCTTTTGATACACCCGACATCTGGGTCAAATCTCGTAGCTAGCGAATCGGCAGCTGTAATCATAACTTCTTTAAAGGCCTCATTACCTGTAAAGGTGTAACCATTGCCGTATGCGGTATTGAAAATAAAACCCAAATCATGGTTGGTGGTTTTGTACTTATGGTCTTCGAATAGTTTTTGAAGTTTTTGCGCAGCTTCTCTCCATTCCTCATTTTTCGTATAGTCATATAAAAACCATAAGCTACCAGGAAAAAAACCCTCTGTCCAATCAAAACTGGGGTTTGTCCAGTGCATTTCGCCTTCGGCCGTCAAAGTTCTGGGGATTTTATTGTTCTTTAAAGCCTGCTCTTTCTGTAGGCCTAATTGTTTTTGGGCATTTTTTAAGGAAGTATTGACATCGATGATTTCTGGCGATTGCTTGCTAGCAGTCATGTCATTTTTGTCTTTACATGAAATTGATAGGGCAATGAATAGTGATACTATAACTATTGAAATACCCTTAATTTGATGTAACATATTGATTATTAATTAGTTTAATAAGAAAATTTAAAATTATTCACCGATAAAATGAGTAACAAAGCTAATAAAATGAGAACGAGTGCCGTATATCGCAATAATTGGATGGCCTTCAAAAATCTGATTTATGGGTTTAAATCCCTCTTCCTCCCCTGAAAAACCCCATAAAAATCACGTTTTTAGGTTTTTGTTTCTTAGAGTATCGAGTAGTGGCTATGGGTCAAATCATTACATATTCCGGATGTTTCGAAATAGATGTTTGGAATCGAAATCTGGACCTACTTTTTTTGACTATTTTTAGAACCCGATTGGTTACAGGTAATGAAAAAAAGAAAAATTGGTATCATTTTAGGTTTTTCCCTCATTTATTTTGGTTTGACTTTTATAAATGGGGTAGCCCAAATGCAAACAGAGGGTACTCAAAAAATTTCTAGTACAGCCTTTAATCTTAAAGACGGAGATAGGGTTGTTTTTCTTGGAAACTCACTTTTCGAAAATGATTTACGGTATGGCTATCTCGAATTGGCCCTTACCACCAGATGGCCACTTAATGAAGTTATCTTCAGGAACCTAGGCTGGAGTGGCGATACAGTTTTTGGGGAGGCCCGTACCTACATAACCGCACCTAGTGGTTATGATTTACTTGTAAAGCAATTAAAAGAGGCCCGGCCAACGGTTGTATTTATTGCGTATGGGTCGAATGAAGCATTTGAGGGAGCTAAGAGCCTTCCGATTTTTGTTCAAGGCCTTAACAAGCTGCTCAATGAGATTGAAGATCTTGGCGCGAGGGCTGTTCTCCTTTCTACTATTCCTATGATGTCGTCAGTGGCCGAGCAATCCCGAATAGAACGTAATTCAATGCTGGAATTGTACAATAGTGCTATTTCTAAAGTTGCAGAAGAACGGGGCGTAAGGTTCATTAATATTTTCAAGCCGTTGCTGGAATTTAATGGAGACACTAAATTATCGGACAATGGTATTAATTTGAACGAAAAGGGGTATCACGTTTTAGCAACGCATATTCAAGAAGGGTTGGGGCTTTCCCCAACTACCGAGCCATCCTTAACAATTGATGCCACAGGCCAGTCTATCACAGGAACGGTCAAAGCAAGTATTTTAAAATCGGAGAAAGGCCAGGAAGGCCTAGACTTTCAGGTCAATGAAAAATACTTGCCATTACATAAACGAGATACAATTGCCGACGACAATGGATTTAAATTAAAGATTGATGGCTTAAAGAAAGGAAGCTACACACTTTCTTCCAATGGCTCGGAGCTACTCACCGCTTCTGCCAAAGATTGGGCGAACGGAATGGAAATAAAACAACAAATCGCGCTTGATCAAGTGCATAAATTGCATGATAATATCTTAAAGAAAAATCAGTTGTTTTTTCACCAGTACCGGCCAATGAACCGAACCTATATTATTGGTTTTCGGTCTCACGAACAAGGCCGCCATGCCGAAGGCCTGGAAGATTTAAGTACAAATATTGCCGAATTTGAAAAACAGATTTCTTTAAACCGAATGCCGAATCCCCAAGTATATCAACTCAGGCCAAAGTGATAGCACGAACATAAAAGAAAAGAATTTTAAGAAATACGGCATGGGTAACCATTGTACATTACGATTTGAACTAAACTATATCAGAACATTGAGATGAAAGAGATTTCCTTTCAGAAGACAATATTCAAAACACCATTAGTTAAAAAGAACAACAGGTTATCGGTAAATTTTTCAATTGATTGCGCATGAATAAAAAAATGAATTTCTCACCACGGGGAATAGTGCTTTCCGCATTAGGGATTATATCGATCGTACTCATTATCAATTGTACAGGAAACAGAAACGAGCAAAATGCAGTGCTTCAGAGTTACTCTGAGTCTTTTCATGTTGCCGATGGTTTTGAGGTGACACTTTTCGCTGAAGAACCCATGGTGGTAAATCCAACTCAGATGAATTGGGATGCGCAGGGTAGATTGTGGGTGGCCAGTAGTACAATTTACCCGCACCTTAAAACTGGGGAAGAGGCAAACGACAAGATTTATATCCTTGAGGATACAGATAGGGACGGAAAGGCAGATAAATCGACCATTTTTGCAGAGGGACTACTCATGCCTACCGGTATTCTTCCAGGAGATGGGGGCGTCTATGTGGCCAATTCCACTGAAATCATACATCTTTCGGACACCGATGGTGACGGCAAGGCAGACAAAAGAAGTGTTGTATTAAGCGGTTTTGGTACTGGCGACACGCATCACCTGATACACACATTTAGACGGGGGCCAACCAGTCGCCTCTATTTCAATCAGTCCATTTATATCTACAGCCATGTCGAAACACCTACAGGAGTTAAACGGTTGGAAGGCGGCGGTGTCTGGCAATTAAACCCGGAAACGCTCGACTTGAATATATACGCTAAAGGTTTGATCAATCCATGGGGGCTGCAGTTCAATCGATGGGGCCAATCTTTCCTAACCGATGGCGCAGGTAGTGAAGGTATTAATTACGCCTTCCCAGGAGCGACATTTGTGACCTCTCCGGGTGCGGAAAGAATAGTACGGGGATTGAATCCGGGTCAGGCAAAACATTCCGGATTGGAAATTCTATCGGGTCGTCATTTGCCTGATTCTTTATGGGGAAGTCTAATAGCGGGCGATTTCCGGGCGAATAGGGTGAATCGCTTCGAGTTAAAGGAACAGGGCAGTGGTTATTCTTCCAGACAGGTCGAGGATTTGCTATGGTCGGATAATATTACGTTTCGGCCGGTGGATATGGCGATGGGTCCTGACGGGGCTATCTATGTTGCGGATTGGTACAACGAGATTATTCAACATGGGGAAAAAGATTTTCATGACCCTCGTAGAGATAAGGAGCATGGCCGGATTTGGCGTATTACGGCAAAGGACCGTCCTATTATAGAGTATCTGGACCTTTCGAAGGCAACTGCCTATGAACTTCTTGAAGCACTAAAGTTACCGGAAGATTGGAGGCGTTCGCACGCAAAGCAACTATTGAAAGAAAAGGGTGTCAATGAGGTACTGCCCGAACTGAAAAAGTGGATTGGGGAATTGGATAAAAAACATGCTGATTACGAGCACAACTTGCTTGAAGCACTTTGGGTCTATCAGTCTCTGGAAGTGGTCAATGAGCAACTTCTTCTGAACCTTGTTAATGCGAAGAACCACAATGCCCGCGCCGCGGGTATCAGGGCACTTCAATTTTGGTACGATGATGTGACCAATGTTCCCGAACTTCTTAGCAGGACAAGTGTAGATGAACATCCACAGGTGCGTCTTGAATCGGTCATTGCGCTTCGAAAAGTGGGTACGGCCGAGG
>ENA-ORXU01000646-ORXU01000646.1-marine-metagenome-genome-assembly--contig:-NODE-646-length-37117-cov-4.061204_pt1 | contig 37117 bp, 25 predicted proteins | sample MGYA00237869_ERZ511484 | MGnify/ENA metagenome assembly ERZ511484 | reverse complement strand
ACTTGTCGATTTCGTTATATCCCCAATCGGCTGTTTCGGTTTTAGGTGTTTCTCCCTTCTTTGGAGAAAGAAAGGCCCAATGCTTTTCGAATTTCGCACCCTGCTCTATCCATTTTTTGATCAGTTTCTTCTCGTAGGGATTTAATGCCAGTTTAGAATCCGGTGGCGGCATCAATTGATCGGGGTCTTCGGAAACAATGGATTGATAGGCCTTACTTTCACGAAGATTGTTTGGTACGATCGCAAACTTTCCGGGAGTTTCGGGAAGTTCAGAGAAAGCGGTCTCCTCTAAATCCAAGCGAAGCCCAGCTTTACGTTTGTTGGCATCGGGACCATGACAGGTATAGCAATTATCGGAAAGTATAGGTTTGATGTGAAAATTATAGTCTATGGTTTCGGGTAACTTCAACGCCGCATACTCATCTTTCTGTGTCTCGAAAACACCTTTTTTGTAGGCATAGAGTAGTCCTATTAAACCGGCAAGAACAGCTACTATGGCAATTTTATACTTCATTTAAAAATACTTGGTATTTCTATTAAATTTATGTTCGAAACTATCTTGTTAAAGTTACTGAATTTCTTTGAACCCCTTTTTAGACCTTAACTCCAGGGTGTACGACAAATTTCCGCTTTTAATAGATGCACTCGCCAGTCCTCCCCCCAACCCCCTCCGGTGGAGGGGGAGCCGCCTTCACAATTAACAACGATTGTCTATTTGGTCGAGAACCGTTCCCTCCCTTCGGCGGAGGGCTAGGGAGGGGACTTGCCGAATTGGAATCATATAAATCGTCAGTTTACGGAAATTTGTCGTACACCCTAACGCCCATCTACTCTTCGATCACGACTTACTCCTTTGTAATAGTTTCATCCAAATTATAAATAACCTGTGCGGTCAGCATAAGGGCAGCGGTATGGGCTACATCCGTATCGGAGGCCTCAAAAGCACCTAAAGCCAAAAGTTTTTCGGCGTTCTCCAAATCGTTCGTGTAGGTCTCAATCATTTCGTGATAATAGCTATCGAGCACCTTTAACTCCTCATCCATTGGTTTGCGCACTAATATGCGCTGAAATACATCCGCGACCAGATGCTGCCCATCGGGGTTCTCATGCAAGGTTTTCTGTGCCAGAACACGCGCGGCCTCCAACACCTGTACATCGTTCTGAAGTGCCAAGGCCTGAAGCGGGGTGTTCGTTTTTTGGCGTTCTACCTCACTCAAATCACGGTTGGGCGCATCAAAAATGGCCATGCTGGGTGGCGGTAAAGTACGTTTCCAAAAGGTATACATCGAACGTCGATACAGGTCGTCGCCCTCATCTTGTATATATTTCGTGAGAATTCCGCGACTGCCCCCTGCGCTTGTCTCCTCCCAAAGGCCCGGCGGCTGATAAGGCTTTACGCTAGGCCCTCCGATTTTCCTATTTAAAAGTCCGCTCGTTGCCAATACATAGTCGCGTATCAGCTCTCCATCCATACGAAACCGTGGTGCCCGTGCTAGATATATATTCTCGGGATCTTTCTGCATAACGTCTTCGTTAAAGTCAGAAATTTGTGCATAGGTATCCGAAAGCACAATTTTTTTCAGAAGGTATTTTATGTCCCATCCGTGTTCCATGAAATCGACTGCAAGCCAATCCAAAAGCTCAGGGTGGGTCGGTAAGCTGCCCTGTACCCCAAAATCACCCGGCGTAGCAACGATTCCACGACCAAAAATCATGGCCCAAATGCGGTTTACAAAGACACGCGCCGTCAATGGGTTATTCTTATCGGTGACCCACTCGGCCAGCCCTAACCGGTCTTTTTCCATATTTTCGGAGAAGTCCATAATAGCGTTCGGAGTTCCGAAGTCTACCGAATCGGTCGGGCTATCGTATTGGCCCCGGTCTAAAACGAAGGTGGTCTTTGGGGCCGAATCGTTCATCACCATGACATCTACGGTAGTTTTCTTTTCTTTATTGATAAAAGATAGTACGCCCTCGGTCTCTTTATCCGTTATTTTAATAAAAGGAGCATCGGCAAAATAATTATTGTTGGCAGCACCGCCCGCTGACATTCGCCATCCTTTTTCATCAACTTGGTTGAAAAATGCAAACAGACCGAAATATTCTTTCTGGGAAAACGAATCGTACTTGTGGTCATGGCACATGGCGCATTCCAGCGTAACGCCCAATACTCCTTTACCAAAGGTATTGGTGCGATCCATCACGTATTGAAACCGGTACTCTTCGTCTACCACACCACTTTCTTGAGTTATAGGATGGTTGCGATTGAAACCTGTGGCCAGCTGTTGTTCTAGGCTTGCATCGGGAAGGAGGTCGCCCGCCAATTGCCAAGTAAGAAACGTATCATACGGCATATTTTTATTGAACGCGTGAATGACCCAATCTCGCCACGGCCACATCGTACGGTAACTATCTTCTTGATAGCCATGGGAATCGGCATAGCGGGCAACATCTAGCCAGACCTGCGCCATACGTTCCCCATAGGCTGGTGAGGCAAGTAGGGCGTCAACAATTTGTTCTAAATTTTCGCTTGAGTCTTTTGTAATAAGTGCTGACAATTGATTTCCGACAGGCGGAAGGCCCGTTAAATCAAGTGACAAACGTCTTACCAAGGTAGCTCTATCGGCTCTTGGGGAGGGAGGCAGCCCTTTTTCCAACAACTTTTCGAGCACAAAGCCATCGATTTCGTTAGCTCCCATCTTAATAGTCGTTGTCTCGGAAACCGATGTTTTCGGGACATTATTTTTTATTGGAGGAATAAAGGCCCAATGCTTTTCAAATTTCGCACCTTGTTCGATCCATTTTTTAATTAATTTTTTCTCATAGGGATTCAGTGCCAATTTCGAATCCTGTGGTGGCATCATTTCATCGGAGTCTTCTGCGACGATAACTTGATACACTTTACTTTCTCTAAGGTTTTTCGGTACAATGGGAAACTTTCCGGGAGTCTCGGGAAGTTCTGCAAATGCCATTTCCTCAATATCCAAACGAAGACCGGCTTTGCGTTTGTTGGCATCGGGGCCGTGACAGGTATAACAATTATCGGAAAGTATGGGTTTGATATGAAAATTGTAATCTACCGTTTCTGGAAGCTTTAGAATGGCATACGCATCTTTCTGCGTTTCGAAAACACCTTCTTTAAAGGCATAAAGTAGGCCTATCAAACCTGCAAGAACCACTATGATTGCAATTTTATATTTCATCTAAATCGTTTGACCCCTTAAGTATATAAATTTACTGATTAAAAAGTTTCCGTTTCAACTGCTTTTTTTGCCATAATCAGGATTTTTTTTGCCCTTTTGGCCACTTTAAGGGAATAAATAGTCGTGATTTGCTAATAATACGAGGAATGTACTACGCTACTTAATCGATTTTAGGGCAAACCAAGCCATTAATCCACCTCCGATTTCTAGGGCCGATTCGTCAATAGTAAACGTTGGTGTATGAAGTCCCGATTCAATACCCTTTTTTTGATTGCCAACCCCTAGCATGTAGAAGCAAGCGGGGCTTTTATGGGAATAATAGGCAAAATCTTCGGCAGCCATCCATTGATCTAATTCGATTATGTTTTCTTTCCCTAAATATGCAATTGCATTTGTTTTCAGTTCTTCGGTCAAGGGTGTATCATTTATCAAATGCGGATAACCATGATTGATTTTCAATTCACAACTTCCGCCCATAGCTTCGGCCATTGCCGTAACCAGCTTTTTTAATTTTTGTAAAGCATCGTTACGCCATGTTTCGTCCAACGTTCGAAATGTACCTTCGATGTATACCTCATCTGGAAGGATGTTAATCGCTCCATCAGCAATCACTTTCCCGAAAGAAAGTACCGATGGCGTCTTCGGCGAAGCCATACGACTGACCAATTGTTGGGCCGCAACGATAATGTGCGAGGCAATCAAAACGGGGTCAATAGCATTTTCAGGCATAGCTGCATGCCCGCCTTTTCCCTTTACGATCAAAAAAAGCTCGTCCATACTAGCCATGAATTTCCCTGAGCGGAAACCTATCTTACCTACGGGAATATCGGGGCGTACATGTTGACCGATATGCGAAAGAGTTCCCAAATCTTGATATGCCTTTTCCTTCATGACCAAACTGGCCCCGCCCGGCATTACCTCCTCACCTGGTTGGAACAATAATTTTACGCTTCCTTTTAATTCATCCTTTAACTCCCATAAAATCTTGGCACATAGTAAAAGGGAAGCCGTATGCGCATCATGCCCACAGGCATGCATGACACCATCTATTTTGGACGCATATGAAATATCGTTTTTTTCTATAATCGGTAGCGCATCGATATCCGCCCGCAACAAAACGGATTTTCCATTTTGACTTCCCTGGATAGTTGCCAGTAATCCGGTTTCGGCTACCGGTACGATATCAGAAACCCCAATGGCCAACAGTTGCTTTTTAATAAAGGTGCAAGTTTTGTATTCTTTAAACGATAATTCCGGATTCTGATGAAGATGTCGCCGTACTGCAATAAAATCCGAAGCATATTCTCGGGCGAGGTCTTTTATTTTTTGTTTTTGGGCCATGTCATAAAATTACGCGTTTTGAGGATATTAATTTTGGTGGGATGTATTTGTAAGTAGAACAAATTTCCGTTTTGAAAAATTTGTTCTCATCCGAGACAAATGGATTACATATTTATACAGGACTCAAGCTACTCCCTTTTTCAAAGGGAGGTGTCCGTCTTTGGCGGACGGAGGGATTACGTCGGCCAGTCGGTGCACAAAAATAGGATCGGCAATACGTGAGCAGGTTTGCGAGTCAATCTCCCCATCTGCCAAAGGCAGACACCCCTCTTTTCTAAAGAGGGGAGCGGAAATATGAAATAATTTGATGAAAATCAATGAAAAAGATTTGACTTTACTTACAATCTTCGCTATCCAAAAAAACAAGAATGCTATCTCAAGACTTCACAAAGACCAAATCAAATTTTACGGTAACATCGTCACCTACAATAATCTGCCCGAACATAGCTGTCGGTGGTTCGATACCGTAATCTTGAAGTGTAATCTTTTGCTCACCAGCTAACTTTATAGATTCCCCAGAAGCGTTCATTTTTACAGGTACTTCTACGGTTTTCTCTTGACCGGCTATGGTAAGGGTACCAATTAGGGTAGACTCGTTTTTCACTTCCGATAATTTAAAAGATACTTTCGGGTGCTCTTCTTTTTTTAGGGCGGCATGCATCTTATTATCCATCGTCGGGCCTCGTTCGCTTTTTATGTTTTCGACATCTACATCAAAATTGATTTCTTTGGGTGCAGTGTCTTCTGCTTTGACCGAACCGCTCATGGTGTTTGCCGTGACCGTCCAATCATGGATTGTCGATGAGCCATCAATTGTCATTGTACTCCCATCAGAGAGCGAAAAGGTATCTTGGGCCGAAGAAACCAGACCGCAAGACAAAAAGAGCATTACTAAAAAATATTTCATGGTATTCGCTTTTAATTATTCATCAAGTACCCGCTGCCAGAACTTTTTCTGGTCTTCCGGTGTTGGCTGCACTTTCGGACTCACCAATCGAAAACCGACATAGTTAGAATCTGTAAACCACCAAAAACTCTTAGGAATTTGAGGATCCCTCTTTTGTTGTTTCAAACTTGATGCCGTTCTCGCCGAAGAGCGCAATTTATCTGCATCATCGTCCCAAGAACCGCCCCGATACGACCGAGGGTGAATTACGGTAGGCGTTACCCATGGGTTTTTGCTCTCTGTACTGGCATACGCATCCTCCTTGTATTCGTCTAATGTCCATTCTGCAGCGTTGCCATGCATATCGTACAGTCCCCAGGGGTTTGGTTTCTTACTACCGACCTTCGCATATTTGTTATCCGAATTTTTATAATAGACCGCATAGGCATCTATCTCGGTAGCATCATCTCCGAAACTATAGGCTGTTTCGGTACCGGCACGCGCGGCATATTCCCATTCGGCCTCCGTGGGTAGACGGTAGAACTTCCCGGTGACCGTACTCAGCCATTTACAGAAAACCAAGGTCGAATAAGCCGACATACTCACAGCAGGAAAACCATCTTTTCCCATTCCATATGATGGATCTTCATATGGCGGGCTAGGTCGTGTTATGGCGTCGATTTTCATTACCCGATCATCATCTAGCTTTACGAAAAGCTCTTTGTTCTGTTTGAAAAAGAGTTCGAAAACATCCCAGGTCATTTCGTATTTACCCATGTAAAAAGCATCAAGTTCAAATTCCTTTTGCGGGCCTTCGTCCGATTTTCTGTTGACCTCGGATGCGGGACTGCCCATAGTAAAGCTCCCACCGGGTATCGCAACCATATCAAAACTCACCTCGGTGGCAGGCACAGTTTCTGTATAACCTTCGGAAGATTTGGCGGGCATTTCTTGGGTTTGACCATCTGTGAGTTTAGCATTCACCGAATCCATAGGTTTCTCTCGAACCATTTCCTCGGCAGTTTTTTGGTCGGGTACGGGTTTGGTCGATTTACATGCTTGAACTACTATACCTAGAAGGTAGATACATAGAATAGTTTTTCTAATCTGAATTTTCATTGAAATGATTTTTGCTAAAAATAACAGTTTTTTTTGATTGCGAAGCTAAAGTTGGGCAATGAGCTTTTCTTTTATTCACGATTTTCATATTTGACTCTCCAATATGTCTCTGTTTATTTAGAGATAGCCTTTGTATCGGTCTTTTTGTTTTGTTCTCAAGAATTTTTACGAAATTGTGTCCGATTCAAACCGATCTATTTCTCGTCTTGAGAATCATTGTTTTTAAAAATGATATTATTTATGAAAAATATTCTGACCATAGCAATTTTTATTTTCACAACCTTTAACGCTCTAAGTCAAAAGGCAACTACACACGAACTTGAAAAATTTACGGAAGTAAAGGTATTCGATAGGATTGAGGTAACACTGATAAAGAGTAATGAAAATAAAATCGTTATTACGGGCGAAGACCGAGATGATGTAGTCGTTTCAAATACCAAAGGACTTTTAAAAGTTCGGATGGAATTCGAAAACCAAATGGATGGAGGTGACGTCGTTGCCAAACTTTATTATTCCGAAACTCTCACACTTATCGATTCTAATGAGGGAGCTAAAATTCTTTCGACAGATACCTTCAAGACAGATGCCCTTAGAATAGCGGTTCAAGAAGGTGGTAAAGTGATTATGAAGGTCGATGCGGATGAACTTGACCTCAAATCGACTTCTGGGGCTGAAATTACCTTGACGGGAAATGCCAAAACACAAAAAGCACTTGCCAATTCAGGGGGGAAGGTTTACAATAAAAAACTGAACACCCAAAACACCGAAATAACTGTAAACGCCGGTGGCCGAGCCGATGTTAAAGCCTCCGATAAAGTTATCGCAAAAGTTCGTGCAGGTGGTTCGATTTACATCTATGGAAATCCGAAAGAGGTAGATAGCAACAAAGTTTTCGGGGGAAAGATTGAAGTCGTAGATTAGGTTTAAAAAAAGCTCAAGCCTGCCCGCCGTAGGAGGGTTCAAGCGCAAGCGTCAAGTTCAAAAAAGAAAAGAGAGTTCTTTTTTCTCAGCTAATCTTTGATTTGCATTAAAATGCAATTTCCATTCCTACTGCTCGATATCACGAGCCTCGAAACTAATCAGTTCATTTGCTTGAAATTCGGGACTCACCTCTATCGGGTTGCAGCACACCTCACAATCTTCGACATAAGTCTGCTTACTAACGGACGGATCCATGAGCATTGATATTTCTTCCCAACAATAGGGGCATTGAAAGAAGTGTTCGTACATGATTACAAGTTCAAACTCAAGTTCAAGTGTCAAGTTCAAAGTTTGGCACTTCCGCTACGTTCAGTGTAAATGTTTCGGTGTTCGGTGTTCGGTGTTCGGTGTTCGGTGTTCGGTGTTCGGTGTTCGGTGTTCGGTGTTCGGTGTTTGGTGTTTGGTGTTTGGTAAAGAATTACTTTATTGGAATGCTGACGTAAAGACTTAAAACCTTTTATCCTTTCGTCTTTCCTGTTTCGTCTATATTTATAGATGAACTAGCTGTTCTTTTTTTGAGGACTCGTAGATAGCGGTAATGACAGCTACTGCCTTTCTGGCCTCTGTACCATCAACCATTGGCAAATTATCATTGAGTATAGCATCGACCATATCAGCTATCACAGTTTTATGGTTTTGATGTCCGATTGCGGTGGGGTCCGCGGCTCCGCTTCCGGGATTGTCGTTCGATTGTAATTCTGGGGAAGGCGCATCTTGAACGTTCCAATGTACAATTTTACCTCCTTCCATCAAGATGCTTCCCTTTTCACCATAGAATTCCAATCTTTCGGGATAGCCGGGATATAGGGCGGTGCCTGCGGTGATATTTCCTATCGCACCGTCGGAAAAATTGAGTATTGCCGAGCCTACATCCTCTCCCTCGATATGATGAACACTGGTTTTTATATTGCCAAAAACCGATTTGACAGTACCCATAATATTGGTCAACAGATCGATGGTATGGATACCTTGGTTCATAAAGGCCGCTCCCCCGTCGAATTGCATGGTTCCCCTCCATTCACTTTTAGCATAATAATCTTCTGATCTATACCAATTGATATGGGCGTTGCCCATGATCAGTTTACCCAATTTACCGGTTTTGACTGCATTCTCAACCAAACGATAATCGGGGCTACATCTATTCTGTAGTACACATCCTAGCTTAACATTTTGGTCTTCACAGACGCTAATGACCTCATCGATTTTCTCAGTGGTGACTTCCAATGGTTTTTCGCTAAGTAGATGTTTTCCTGCTATTGCGGCGGCTTTGATTGCTTCTCCGTGTCTACCGCTTTCATTGCATACACAGACTAAATTGATTTCCTGAAGGGCCAGAAACTCAGCCATATTGCTAATTACCGGTACTCCGAATTCCGCTTCCGCTTGCTTTGCCCTGTTTGGGGATTTGGTGTACAATGCTATAAGTTCGGCAGAACCCAATTCTTCGATACATTTGGCGTAGGTGTTGACAATTGAACCCGTGCCGATGATTCCGATTCCTATTTTTGACATTTTGAGTGGTTTTTAAAATTACTTTTTAGCTCCCCTCTTGAGATTAAGAGGGGTGTCCCGCCTAAGGCGGGATGGGGAGTTTGCGGGTCAAACCCTCCGTCGTCCGCCAGGGGCGGACGATACCTCCCTTTTTCTAAAGGGAGGAGCTTAGAGCCTAGTCCTCAACTAAGGATTACAAAATAAATTTAAGCCTTTAATTCCCTAATAACCCAACTTGCAAAGGGAAACTTCCGTAAGTTCTCTCCTTCGTCAGGAAGACACGATAGCCTTTTTTAAAGCTCCACGTTCAATAGTTGTCCCGTTAGCTGCAATAATTGTAGTTCGGAGAGCTTGGCATCGTACTTTGCCAAATTTTTATTGGTCTGGGCGTTCAAGAGATTAATCTGGGCCTGCCGGAACTCTATGGAAGTAATTCTACCCAATTGAAATTGCTCTTTCGAACGTTCGAAGTTATTAACATTGGTAAGGACGTTCTGTTCTTGTATTTGAAAAATATTTAGCCGGTTTTCAAAGATGGCCAAGGCATTTGCAATGTCTCTGGCCACTTCTAACTCAATCTGTTCTTGTAACAATTCTTGGTTCTTGTAAGCGATCTTTGAGTTTTTTACGCGAACGTTCGTGCCACCACCATCGAAAAGATTCCAGGTTAGGCTTGCACCGAGACCAAAATTCCAAGTCTCGTTGTTGGTTCCCGGAAAGAATGCAGAAGCCGCACTTTGGTTCAGATTCCACCCATACACACCATTTAGACCGACCGTTGGTAGATAACCTGCCTGGTTCACTTTGATATCGTAGGCATTGATGGCCAGATTCCTTTCGGTTTGCAAAATGGCTACATTGTTCAATTCGGCCTGTGCTATCAGTTCTTCCAATCGTAATTTCGGGATAAACTGTATCAAAGTATCGACTTCGAAGGTTTTGTTCAGGTCTTGATTCAATACCACGTTCAAATCACGCTTGGTATTTGCCAATTGTTGTTGTGTGTTCAAAAGGTTAATACTATCATTGGTAACGTCCACTTGGGCGTTAAGAATATCCAATTTGGTATTTTGGCCATATTCAAAGGCGTATTCAGCCCTTGTTATTCGTTGCGTAGAGATTTCAAGCGCTTGCTGTAATACGTTCTTGTTTTCGGTCAGGCGGGCCACTTCAAAATATACGCTGAAAAGCTGCAACAACGTATTTTCAATCGTTTCTCGGGCTTGAAGTTCACTTAACTGATATTGTTCTTTGAGCCGCTTATAATTATAAAGCCTGCCCATACCATCGAACAAGGTATAATTTACATTTACCGTTGAATTATAGCGTTGTGCCTCGGCTTTATATATATCTACATCGGGCCTAGTGGTTCCATTTTGATTAGACTGGCCCGGGAATTCGATTGTGGCATCATCGCGATTGTAGTTTGCCCCGGCGTTGGCGGTCACCGTAGGTAGATATCCGGAATTTAGGATTCCCTTGTTGTTTTCCGCTATTTCAACTTGATTGCGGGCAACTTTGATTCCGAAATTATTTTCAAGGGCCAGGGTCACGGCTTCCTGTTTTGAAAGCTGCTTTTCTTGAGCACTAGCCGTGGAAAAAATCCCGAATAAACAGGTTAGAAGTAATAGGCTTTGTCTTATCATTCGGTTACCTCTGTTATTGCAGGTTTTTCATTATTTCCTTTGGAAGACGCCGCTATTTCTCCATCGGATCCGTTTGACGAATGGGAAATTCTTCCGGTAAGGTGTGCTTCTTCCTTTTGCTCTTTGATAGCTCTTTCCACTTCTTCTTTGGTTATATTGTTGCCAGTGACCAACCATTTCGTACCGACCTTCGCCTTGTTGCTAAAAGACAGAAAAAGCGGAAGCATTACCAACGTCAATAATGTTGCAAAACCGATACCATAGGCTATAGAAATCGCCATCGGAATCAAAAATTGTGCCTGTCGACTGGTCTCGAATATTAATGGGGTCAAACCAGCAATTGTAGTTATGGAGGTTAAAAATATAGCCCTGAATCGAGAACGCCCGGCCTCAAAAATAGCATCGTCGAATTTCATGCCCTCCCGAAGATTGGTGTTGAACCTACCGATAAGTACTAGGCCATCATTGACCATAATGCCTATCAAAGCTATGATACCAAGTAAAGAAAGTATGTTCAAGGGAAAATCGTGCAACCAATGACCAAAGGCAACGGCAGTTAAGCTAAAGGGAATCAACAAAATCAACATTAACGGCTGACTGAAGCTTCTGAACGTAAATGCGATTGTTATGTAAATAAGCGCCAAAACCGATAACCCCACAACATTCAGTGATCCGGTCAATTTACCCAATTCGCGATTCTGGCCTTCGTAAGAAGCCGATACCGTCGGGTACTTCGATTGAATTTCGGGCATAATATTGTTCTGTATGTCGGTCATCACTTCCGTAGGACTATCTTTCGGATTTTTCATATCCGCAGAAATCTGAATTTCGCGCCTACCCTCTAACCGATTGATGGCAACATCGCCTCGTTCTATAGTATAAGTCGCTATTTCTTTGAGCGGCACCCTACTGCCGTTCGCAACTACAATTCGCATCTCATCAAGATCCGTAATCGATGAGCGATTGTTTCGGTCATAGCGCACCCATACCCGTATCTCATCTTGACCACGCTGAAAGCGTTGAGCCTGCGTACCGAAAAAACCTGCACGAACTTGGTTCATTACCGTTCTTAAATCTAGACCAAGTAGATATGCATTCTCTTTCAGACTCAGCCGGATTTCCTTTATACCGGCGGGATCGGTATCGGCTATATCCTTAAGGGCCGAATTATTTTCGAGTATGGTCTTGAGTTCTACTTTTGCCGCTTTTAATTCAGTAATATTATTTCCTAATAGGGAAACGGATACCGGAGAACCTCCGAAATTACCGCCCGATCCATAAATCAGGCTTTCTACACCAACTACCGGACCTACAAGTTCTTGCAGTCGACTGGTCACCATATCGGCAGCAATCTCGTCCGGTCGCTCTTCGCCCGGCAGTAGATTGATAGTCAAGCTTGCGGAAGATGAACCTGGGCCGATTTCTTTTATCATATTTTCATATAGAACCTTACCGGTACCCTTGAAATACTTATCGGTCAACTCTTGGTTAACGATTGCCGCTTTCTCTTCCACCAATGAAATAATGGAATCGGTTACCTTTTCATTGGTTCCGTTGGGCATTAAAAGTTCTATCTGCACCCTATCACTTGCAATTCTGGGGAAAAAAGCCGTTCGTACCACGCCTCCACCTACAAAACCAAAGGTTAGTATAAGTGCCATAGTGAATATACCGAACATTAATAATTTATAATCCAGGGCAAATCGAAGTAAAGGGCTGTAGAGGTTATCACGCATCCATCTCATAAAGCGGTCACCAGTTTCGTTGAACACCCTTAATTTGGCAAAGGCCTCGGCCATTTTGGACTTCGGGTTTTCATCTAAAGGTTGTAACGCCTTCGAATGGGCTAAATGCGCAGGTAGAATTATCAGGGCCTCGACCAATGACACGGCCAATGTCAATATTACGATAACCGAGACTTCCCCGAAAAACTCCCCTATCCGACTGTCCAAGAACAAGAAAATAGAAAACGCCAGTATCGTTGTGATAATCGCTGAAATTATGGGTGGCAGCACCTCCAAGGTCCCATCTACCGCTGCTTGGACAGGCGATTTCCCCTTTTCGTAATGTTGATAGATGTTTTCTGCTATTACGATACCGTCATCGACCAAAATTCCGATAACGATAATCATCCCGAAGAGCGAGAGCACATTAATGGTTACATCGAAAAATCCTGCAAAAATAAACATCCCCAAAAATGCTACAGGGAGTCCAAAAGCTACCCAAAAAGCCAGTCTTGTATTTAGGAAAAGGGAGAGAAAAATTAGAACGAGCAGCATTCCCTGCCATGCGTTCTTTACCAAAAGTTCGGTTCTACCATTAAGTGTATCGGACAAATCGCGGACAATGCTCAGTTTCACATTGTCATATTTCTCATTGAATTCGGTGATGTATTCCTTTATTTTATCCGCTGATGTGATTAAATCTTCGGTATTGGTACTGGTGATGGTAGTGCTGACGGACAAATTTCCATCAAAATAAGAGGCCTCCGGCGTTTCGGAAAAGCGATCACGAAGGATCGCAACGTCTTTTAAGCGTACCGTCTGACCCGAAGTACTTGCGCGAATTATAATATTCGACAATTCGTCGCCGTAGTAAGATCTATTGTTCGCCCGAATCAAATACTCTTCGGCGTCGGTCTTGATATTACCGCCGGTTACCAAAATATTTGCATTGGCTACGGCCTGAGCGACTTCTGTAAAAGTCATATTATAGGCCAAAAGGTTGTTCTCGTTAACCGCAATCTCAATTTCTTCTTGAGGATATCCGGAAACTTCTATCTGAGAAATTCCTTCAATGGCACGGATATCGTTTTCAATCTCCCTTCCTATTTGCTTTAAGGTCGCCAAGGGAATATTATCTCCACTTATGGCAAAACTGATCGTCTCACGCACCGCTTCAAGCTTAGAAACGATCAACGGTTCCATACCCGTCGGAAAAGTAGGTACCCTATCAACGGCGTTCTTCACCTCGAGCAGCATAAAATCGATATCCCGTCCTTTCTCGATTTCTACATTGATGGTACCACTGTTCTCACGAGAGGTAGAGGTTACTCGGTCTACACCTTCGAGCCCCTTTAAATTATCCTCTATTTTCAAGACGATGCCTTCCTCTACCTCTTGTGGGGAAGCACCAGGATAGGTAACACTTATCAAAATGTTCTTCGAATCGGTAAGTGGAAAAAAAGAAGAATTCAAAGACTTTGCGCCAACAATACCGAATACCGCAAAAGCAATGATAATGACGTTCACCGCAACATGGTACCTTATAAAATACTCTATTACTTTGCGCATTACCCTTCTGTATTAGCTGTTTTATCTTCAAAGACCTTGACCGCCATACCCGTGTAAGCGCCTAACAAGGGTTTGGCCATAATAACCGTACCATTGGGAACCTCTTTTACGACAACTCTTCTATCTGAAAAATAAATAGGTTTAACATCGATGAGATCTAAGATGGAATCTCGAACAACAAAAATCTGATTGTTCTCTTGTAATAGACTTCTATCTATTTCTATGGCGTCCGGTTCCTCTTTTGCATCTAGATTGGCCTCAAGGTACATGCCCTCTCGAAGCGTGTTGTCGTTGACCTCTATATACGCCTTTATAGTTTGTGAGGCCTGATCTACCCTACCGTTGATTCTCGCGACTTGACCCTCGTACGTTTTGGTCTTGCTCAAATTGGTCAATTCTACTTTTTCGCCGACCTCTAAAAGGTCACTAAAGGTCTTGCTTACCGCCACCTCAAGCTCATATACTTCGGTATTGATAAATTCCCCAAGTTTTTGACCTGACCTTACCAGCGTGCCCTCCGTTACCAAAGCTTCCGTTAGCACTCCGTCAAATGGTGCCGAAATACGATATTTCGATAAGCGCTGCTCCAGATTTTTAACATTGTAAAAACTGCTCAATATACCTCTTCCCGAAATAAAGAATTTTTCTTTTTCGTCGGTCATATCAGGCAGTTCAGGAGTAGATTTGTTCAAATCGTAACCGCTCAAGTATGTTTGCCATTTTGGATATATATCGGGATAATCCAATCGAAGATCGGGCATTATCGAAGTCAATTCGTTATAAAGGTTGCTTTTTGCCGATTGCACACTTGCCGAATATTCGGAAGCATTGATACGTATAATCGTTTCACCTTTTCTATACCTAGTACCCGTCTTGAATAGCCGGTTGCCCACAGTAAATACGCCTTGCACCTCGGCGTAGAGTTCAACTCTTCTTTTAGCGGTCAAATTTCCGTTTGCCGGTACAACGATCGGTACCGTACCATTTTCTACGACCTCGGTAAATACCGTCTTCACAACTTTCTGAGCCTTTGGCTTAAAGGCCTTTTTATTATCAATTATATTACCGGCAAGAAAAAAGGCAAGAACAATAAGTAGTACGCCCAAAACGGATAAAATAATCTTTCGAATGTTCATGTAGCGGAAAGTTGGTTAAATGATTCGAGAAGAACCCGAATCAATAGACCACAAAACTATCCAATAGTTTAAGCGAGTTTAGTTAAATCTATCTTAAAACTAACTGATCTGAGAATAGCACAAAAAAAGGGATGCAAAAATGCATCCCCGTTAATCAAAGTACTTGAATTTAGGTCAATTGTTATTCGTTCTCATCTTCAAATTGGTTATTCGCCATCCGGTTATCGGCGTTGAACAGTTTTTGATATTTAAGGTTCAATTTTAAATTATCGGTTTCAAACGTGCTTAGATAAGCAGTCTTCATTTCTAGAATATTTTCGAATCGGGAGAAATCATTACCCTGTAATTGTAAAGATTGTAATTCGGTCAATGACGATAAACCGTTGGGAACTGCCCCCACAAAAGAATTGGAAGATAAAGACAGTTCGGAAAGACCATGCATTCGGTCGAAACTGAAACTTATTTCCCCCGCGAGCGTATTACCGGCTAGGTCGAGTTTTGTTAAATTTATCAAACTCGCCATTGTTTTAGGTAATTTTCCATCAAGTTGATTGTATGAAAGATCTAAAATTCTGAGCTTTTTTGAGCTGGAAATACTATTGGGAATTTTACCTTCAAGGTTGTTCTTCGATAGAATGAGTTCTTCTAAGTTTACCAAAGCCGTAAAGTCTTCGGGCAGCGTGCCCGATAATCCGTTTTGCTCTAACTTCAGGGCTTTTAGCTGTGAGAGTTCGGCCAGTTCATAAGGTAATTCTCCCTTAAGTTCATTTAGGGCGAGATCAAGAACTTCTAGTTTTTTTAGGTTTTTCAGGCTTTCTGGTATTTGCCCGACTAAGTTGTTCTCATATAGAATGACAGATACTACATGGTCGTTTACCACATCGACACCGTACCACTGGTCAACTGGCGAATTTAAATTCCATTTTGTGGTCCATGAGTTTCCGTTGGTGGCCGTATGTAAATCGATTAAGGCAGATTTTTCTTGTTGGGGTACTTGTGCCGATACTGTAGTTTGGAACAGCAGCAAAAAAAGAAAGCTTACTGAAAGTAGTTTGTTGGTCATGGTAGTTAAGATTTAGGTTATGGGATTACTTTTGTTATTAGGTTACATTTCAAATCATATTCTTCTGTTTTTCACTTTTCATCGTTGTTCTACATAAAACCGATGCCGTTCACCGATTTTTTTCTTTTAATCGATGTCTGCAACAGCACCGTTACCTTTTAACGATTTTTTTTTATATTTATGATAATTTATTTGGATTTCTTTATTTTTTTCCATAAAAAAAGATACATCTCTGTATCTCTTTCATTGAAACTAACTAAATTATGGATATTTACTAATCGTCGACACCGTCGTCTTCAAATTTCGTATCGGCCATTCTTGTTTTATTAAAATTAGGTTCTTTAAAGTCGATATTAAGATCGAAACCATCTTTATCATAGTCGAATACTAAAAATTCGCGATTTTGCATAACAGCTAGGTTTTTTACCGAATTGAACTTGTTGTTCTGAATCTGAAATACTTCAAGGCTCGCCAATTGCCCGAATTCGGCAGGCACATCGCCACCCAACTGATTGTTGGCCAAAACTAGTTCCTTAAGATTCGCCAGATTACCCATTTCAGCGGGAATGTTTCCCTCTAGCGTATTTTCAAAGAGACCCAAAGTTTCAAGTGATGCCAAACTACCAACAGATTTCGGAATGCTGCCCTTGAGACTGTTGCTCGAAAGGTTCAAGATTTTTAAATTTTTAATTTCACCTATACTTTCAGGAATACTACCACTCAAAAAGTTGTTAAATGCCGTTAACTCGACAAGACTTTTAAGATTTCCAAGACCTTTCGGAAGTTCTCCCTTAAAACGATTCATCTCTATTTTTAAGACCCTAAGCTTAGCCAATTCAACCATCTCTTCTGGCAACTCACCGGTAAGCGAGTTGAATGCCAAATTCAAGGAGACTAAATTTCTAAGGTTTCCAATACTTTTAGGAAGCGTACCTGCCAGGTTATTCTTAAAAAGATTGATTTCGGTAACGTGATTATCGACTACTTTTATGCCGTGCCATTCCGAAACTTCGCTATTAAAGTTCCAGTTTGTGGTCCATTCATCTCCGTTGGTCGCGTTATAGAATTCAATAAGTGCTTTTTTCTCACTTTTAGGAATATTTGCAAAGACGGTCTGTGCCGAAAGGCTTAAAAGCAGTAAGCAGCAAATTAGGTTTCTCATAAGAATGGTATTTAGTATTGGCGTGTAATATTCAGAATTACCCTACAAATTAAACCCAATAACGGACAAAAACCAAAAAATATCGGTGAAGTACCCTATATTGTTGTGAAAGCTTAAAAAGTTGTTGTGAAGTGAATTCGAAACCTTCAGTTCAGTGACTTAAGCCCCAATTTTCTCAAGCTTGACCGTAAGTTCTTCCCAACGTTGCATCAAGACCTCCAGGTCTTTTTTCTTTTTTTGATACCCATCAAAGAAACCGACTTTGGCAATAGTCGCATCATAATCCATCAATAGTTTATGGTCAATATCGGCCAGTTCTTTTTCTAGGCTTGAAATATCACTTTCTACCGAACTAAGCCGATTTTTAAGTGATTTTAGCTTTTTCTGGTCCTTAAAATCGTTCGCATTCGATTTTGGGGCGATTTTCTTCTCGGTTTCCGTTTTTTTCTCAATGGCACGAAAATCAGCTGCCTTTCGTTCATCAAGGTAGAAATTGATGTCACCTAGGTACTCCCTTATTTTTTTATCCTTGAATTCATAGACTTTGTTGGTGAGGCCTTGGAGGAAATCCCTATCGTGCGAGACAACTACGAGCGTACCATCAAAATTACGTAAGGCCTGCTTTAACACGTTTTTCGATTGTATATCTAAGTGGTTCGTAGGTTCATCCATAACCAGAACATTGAACGGTTGTAACAACATCTTGGCGAGGGCCAATCGGTTTCGTTCGCCACCGGAAAGCACCTTTACATACTTGTCTACCTCATCGCCCCGAAACAAGAAAGAACCCAATATATCTCGCACCTTACTTCTGTTCTTTTCGTTCGCCGCATCGATCATTGTATCTAAAACGGTCTTCTTGCCATCAAGATATTCGGCTTGGTTTTGGGCAAAATAGCCGATTTGTACGTTGTGCCCCAATTTCATTTTTCCGGTATGGTCCAATTCTCCGACCATAATCTTGGCCAATGTAGATTTACCTTGGCCATTTTGCCCTACAAAGGCAGTTTTACTGTCGCGCTCCAATAAGAGATTGATGTTTTTTAATACTTCGTTCTCACCATAACTTTTTGAAAGATGACCTATTTCGGCGACAACCTTACCGGGAGTTATTGAAACAGGAAAACGAAGGTTCATTACAGCATTATCGTCTTGATCGACCTCGATGCGCTCCATCTTATCTAGCTTCTTGATCAATGACTGCGCCATGGAGGCCTTGGTACTCTTTGCCCTGAACTTTTCGATAAGCCGCTCGGCCTGTTGAATTTCTTTTTCTTGATTTTTTTGGGCGTTAAGTTGTTGTTCCTTTATCTCACCGCGAAGTTTTAAAAATTTTGTATAAGGTTTGTTGTAATCGTATATGCGGCCTAGGGAAATTTCAATAGTTCGATTCGTCACATTGTCCAAGAACATCTTATCGTGCGATACGATGACCACGGCACCGGTATAGTTCGTTAAGAACTGCTCTAACCAAAGGATAGATTCGATGTCAAGGTGGTTGGTAGGCTCATCGAGCAGCAGTACATCATTGTTCTGTAACAACAGTTTTGCCAATTCGATACGCATTCGCCAACCTCCAGAAAAAGTATCGGTCTTTTTATCAAAATCCTTACGTTTGAAACCTAGTCCTAGAAGTATCTTTTCGGTATCGCCCTGATAATTGTAACCACCCAAAATCTCGTATCGGTGCGTTATATCGCTGAGGTCGATGATGAGCTGATTGTAGCCTTCGCTCTCATAGTCGGTGCGTTCGGCCAGTTGGTGATTTATATGGTCAAGTTTAGCTTCTAGGTCTTTGATTTCTTCGAAAGCCTGATAAGCTTCATCTAAAACGGTACGGCCTTGCTCAAAATCGATATCCTGTCGAAGAAAACCGATTTTGATGTTCTTTTCCATCGCGATCGTTCCTGTATCTAGGGGCATGTCTTTTGACAACAATTTTAACAACGTCGATTTGCCCGCCCCGTTCTTTCCGATAAGGCCTACGCGGTCGCCCCCGTTTAAACGAAAGGAGATTTCCTCAAAAAGGTACTCACCGCCGAAGGATACGGAAAGGTTATGAATGTTCAGCATAATTTAAAGTTCAAGAGCAAGTTCAAGTGTCAAATTAAAAAAAGCCCACTTTATGGCAGGTCAGTATTAATGGGTTATAGATCTTGAGAAATGGGTTAAACTTTTCGACCCCTCAAGATTACAGTTTGCAAAGGTAAGTTTTACTTTTGAACTTGCGCTTGACACTTGAACTTGCTCTTTTCTTTTTTGCAACTCATGTTACGTTCGAATAATGGCAAAAAGTTACCTTTACAAAAAGATTTCTCAAATGCTCAAAAAAGGGAATAAGCTATATAGTATTTTTACAGGAAGTTGCCCCAGATGCCATGAAGAAAGCATGTATGTACAAAGAAACCCCTATAGTTTAGGGTATCTCTTCAAGATGCATGAACGCTGTTCTCGTTGTAAACTGAAATATAAAATGGAGCCTTCTTTTTTTTACGGTTCGATGTACGTCAGTTATGGTGTGGGCATTGCATTTGCCTTGGCGGCATTCGTAATCGCATTTCTTTTTATTGGTACCTCGTTGGTCAACACTTTTATTGCCATTGTAGTTACCATGGTAATTTTTATGCCCGTAATCATTCGCCTGTCGCGTAATATTTGGATCAATGTTTTCGTGAAATATGATTCGAACTCCGCTAAGGCCTCTCTGTAAAGTATTTTCCCTCAAAACGGATGATATCTAATTCACTATCTAACGGTTTATTTTTTTCAATGTGTTTACATAATTGCTCCGATGTGTATGGTGCAACCATAACCCCTCTAGAGCCAAATCCGTTTAAAATATATAGATTTCGATGCTCAGGATGCCGACCCACTAAAGGCTTTCTATCTATCACCGTAGGCCGTACACCCGCTACCTGATTTATGACCTCATAGTCACAGCTAACTATTTTATCGAATTTTTGCAACAACTCTTCACGAGCTACAGTTGTTGGAAAATTGGTCTTGTCGTTGCGCTCATAGTTGGCCCCTACCCTATAGCTATCATTCCCTTCCGGAATGATGAAGAGGGAAGATTTGATCGCTTTTTCTTCCTTTAGATCAGATGCCCTGACGAAAAGATACTCTCCTTTCGAACCCACAAGCGGCAGGTAATTAAAATAGGGATTGTGCTTTAAGCCAAATCCCTCGGCAAAAACTATATGTTTGGCTTTGAGCGATTTATATTCAATGTGATTTTCATGTATTTGCAACGCTTCGGCATCAAATGTCTCCTCTAAAAGCGATTGTTTATCTAGAAGGAATTTTTTATAGGAAGTCACCAGTTTCATGGTATCAATGCGGCCTGTATGTAATACTTCACCAAATCCGAAAGGAGCATCGATATACCGATTCGTGTTCGGATGTATTTCCGGAGAAAGAAATTGACCTAAGCCCTTTCTATCCGAAGCTTCGAACCAAAGATTTTGTTCTTCCGCGGAATTGAAACGCCGAAAAACAGGAAGTTTATAATCTAGCTTTACGCCTAGCTTTGTTTCAAGATCGGTGTAGAAGGGCATACCTATTTCAAGTTGCTCATTGGCCTTCCAAGCTAGGGTAAACCTTTTTAAGACTACAGGATTGTAAAGTCCACCAGCGACCAAAGAAGACGTCTGCGAACTATCGCTAATAACCTTGAAAGACTTATTATGATTTTCAAGTTGTTCGCAGAAGGAAATGCCGGCCAGGCCGAGGCCTACGATTATGTAATCTGTCATTGGGTAAAAATAGGGAAATAGTGACTTGGAATCAGCATTCCGCATTACACCCCTAAAGTCCCCTCAAGGAGACAATACCCTTTATTATCATTTGTCATTCCAACAACGGAGGAATCCGGCGGAATCTTCCAACTTGACCGATGGGTCGGTCGCATGCGACAGTGCCCGTGGCCACAAGCTACCCACCTCACCCTATTCGAGCTTTAGTGAGATACCCGCCTGAACCGGCAGGGCAACCTTCGCTTCGCTCAGCATGACAAAAAAACGGTGGGCATTGTCCTAACAAAAAAACGCCTCTACATTGTTGTAGAGACGTTTAGTATTATTGAATTGGAATGTATTTGGGAACTAATATGCCCACATATCTTGTTCTCTATCTCGAATGACCTCTTGAATTCTGTTGGCCTCCAATAATTGGAACAGTGCATTGTCCGCAATGTAATCGTCGACTTTACGGTCACCATGCACGTTGTCTTCTTTATAAATGACACCATTAAACCTTCTTGCGTTCAACAACATATCAAAAGATATAGGCTGCGCTGAATTACGCTGGTTGAAGACCTTGGCCTCATGCAGTATATTCCGAACATCTGGATACCATACCCAAAACAGTTCGACTTTCGCATCCGCGGGATCCATAGATTCATCATCAATAAAGTTAACATCGGGAGCAACTGGAGCGATACCCAATAAACGGTATTTCAACTCTCCTTGACGCTTGTCAAAATACCACATTCCTTTGATACGGTATTCCTCAATATCAGCGGCGGTAAGGTTTCTGCGCATAACATATTCAGGAGAAAGTTCTTCGCCTGCATTTATCTGCTCGTAACCGTAATCAGTAGTATCGACTTTCTGTAAGGTGGCCGTAAGGTCACCGAACTTACGCTTATCGGTAAAATACGAATCGGCGTAAACATCTTTTAACTTTCCGTTTTTGATGTTCTTTAAAAGGACATCGTACAACGACCTTCTATCATTACCGATATCAATGGTATCGGTAGGATAATACAAAGGGAAGTTGACCCTTTCGTCAAGATCAATAACTTCCCAAACGGTCTTAGACCAAAGGATGTCACGATCGTCGACATAACCATACGGTAATGGGGCATCATTATCCAAGGCTTTCTGCGCCTCGGTCTTTACACCTATTTCCTCAGGCTTTTTGGCGTTCAAGATGTTCGCCTGTGCCATCATGGAAACCGGTAATAAAGTTACCGCTCCGATTACTAAAACATTTTTCCAATTCATGTTTTTTTAAATTTAAAAGTACCGGGCAACCTGTTAGGCCACCCGGTTCTTCACTAGTTATTAGTTTGTTATCTCCACAACTACAGGAGATACTTTCTTCAATTTATACGTCTTGTTATTGGTAATATACGCTTCGATATCAAAAATCTGAACGGCATCACCTCTTTTAGCTCTTTTCAAAGCTGATTTAGCCATTCCGTTCAACTTGCTACCGTTAACACTGACCGTAGGCTGACCTGGGACTTTGAATTTAAACCCACTAACTTTAAGGTTCAAATCGAAGTCAAAATCTTCTAACATGGCACCGATTGTAGCGATTTCCATGTTGCCTTTTGGCATTTTTGTGCTACCTGTCTGCTTACTTACGGAACCTGAAGGCCGTGGAATATCCTTGATACGGAACTCAGCTGGAGTAGAGATACGCTGACCATCTGGCAATGTACCGGAAGCAACGATTTTTACAGTTCTACCCTTACCTGGGTTCATAACATACTTGCTAGAACTAACTTTCTTAAGTCCTGGTGCAGATGCGCTTACTTTATTATCAGGTATACCTGGTATAGATATAGACATTGGGTTAGCAACACCACGATATACCACGTTCATCTTATCGGCAGCGATCAAAGCAGCATTAGGTTTAGAGATAACAGCGAAAGAGTTCTTCACAGGAACTTCGATTTCTTCACCATCTTGCTGAAAGTACATTGTACCTGCAACTTCATGATCACCGGCATTACCAGCACTAATTAACATTTTAATACCACCAGCTTCGATTTTATAATCAGAACCTTCGCTAAGTTTTCTACCGTCTAGCGTCAAATCTGCTCTTACGGGCGTAGAAGAATTATCGGTCTTACTGATAATAAGCTTACCATCATACTTTTCTCCTGTGTAGTAAGCGGACTTACTTGCAAAAAGAGAAGTAGCAAAATTCTTCAAAGAAACTTGCTCGGTCAATTCACCGGCCAACATCTGTTTCAAGGCAGCCTCTTCGACAAATTTTATATCGGCTTGCAAAGAAGTGATTTTTGTGATAGAAGCAACTAATGGATAACCTTCAAAATGATAGTTCATCCAATCGTCTCTGGTGCCATCGGTTTTTTTCACTTTGCCATCTTTATCGCCTGTTTCAAAACGGGTCGTAACAGACGCTTTAATGGCGCCCATGTTAGCGGGTATTGCTTTACCTACCTGTGTACGATAATCGGTAAGGTTTTTCAAAAACTCTTTTCCTTTCTCGGAAAGGTTATCACCTGAGAAAAACAATTGGTTGGTATAATCCGCCTGATCCATTGTCATGTAATCTTTTGGATTTTCAACTTGACCTTTTAAATCGGTCTTCAAATCTTCTAGGTATGTATAATACGCCGAGGACAATCCTTTGATTTCCTTCGCCTTTTCCAATAAAGGAGCGTATTTAGTGGCGTCTTCCGATGCCTTCGTCTCTAAGCCCGTAAAGAAAGCCATATTGTCTTCTCCGGTCTTAGCATTGGAAGCCTCTAGCTTTTCGTTCATTAGACCGAAAGCGGACAGTACTTCTTTACTCATGTTCAGCGCCAGCATTGCGATGAAAACCAGGTACATTAGGTTAATCATCTTCTGACGTGGTGTTTGTTTTCCTCCTGCCATGTTTTCTAATTAGATTTTATTAATTATTCGATTTGGGGTTAACTAATATCTAATTAGTTTCTGGTCATTGCGGTCAACATACCACCGTAAACTCCGTTCAAAGAAGAAAGGTTAGTAGCCAAAGACTCCATTTGATCTTTAAGTGCAGAAGCATTCTGTACAACTTCTTCATTGACAGAAGCTTGTTTGCTAGCACTTTCTAACTGAACTTTGTACAAGCTGTTCAACGACTCCATTTGAGCTGCGGCCTGAACCATTTCATCAGAATATTTTTTGGTAGACTCCATAGCATCTACAGTTGGTGCGATACCTTTAGCGGCACCTTCGAAGTTACGAATGCTAGACCCAAGGCTTTCCATCAAGCTCGCGTCAACACCGGCTTCTTTTAATAGGTTATCCAATTTAGCGGATAAAGATGCCTCAGCTTCTTTCATCTCAAGAGCCTCATTGCTCTTACCGTTAGAAGCACCACCGGATAATTCTGGATATACAATAGACCAATCGTATTCATCGTCTACCGGTTCGAATGCACTAATAGCAAAAATAAGTGCTTCTGTAATCAATCCTATCGCGAGAAGAACACCACCATTAAGTGGGCCAAGCTCCCAGTGAAGGATTTTGAATAATGCACCGATGATCACTACCGATGCTCCAAGGCCGTAGGCCATGTTAAATAATTTCTTTGTTGATTTTGACTGTGCCATAATTTAAGGTTTAATTTGAAATTTAATGTTAATAAAAGATTTGGTTTACTGTTTGATTTGTTTTTAAGCCTTACCGATAACTATAGGTAAATTAAACGGTGTATTTGTATTTGTGTATTTGAACTTTTGTATTTATGCTACCAACTTCAATTTGATTCTTTATGTTGAAAACAGGTATGACGTTAACATTTATTTTTGGGAATATAACATTAAAAGGATTATTTCAATGGTTTTCCCTAACTTCTATTATTGCGTCGAATCTTCTTCGCCCATGTAATCTTGTACGGTTCTAAAGCCAACGTAACTTCGTGCCGAATCGGCATATTCATAGTCTCGAGTACTCACCTGTAGGAAGTAAGCAACATCTTTCCAAGAACCACCACGGATTACTTTTCGCTCATTTGAACTATCTCCGCCATTAGGGTTCATCGTTGAAACGAAATCGTATGACGAAGGATCGTAGCTAGAATTTGTCCATTCCGAAACATTACCGGCCATATTATAAAGGTTGAAATCGTTTGGTTCATATGATTTTGCCTCTACGGTATACAAAGCTGCATCAGCGGCGTAGTCACCCCTTTGGGGTTTAAAATTTGCCATAAAACAACCCGTATCACTTATTACATATGGACCGCCCCATGGGTAAGTTCCACCTTCGATACCACCTCTTGCGGCATATTCCCATTCAGCTTCGGTAGGTAACCTGAACTGGTTAACAAATTGCTTTCCCCTACTCTTTTGATCATCGTTCTTGAACTTAGTTCTCCAGTTACAGAAAGCCCTTGCTTGCGCCCAAGATATACCCACTACAGGATATTCGCTATACGCATCGTGCCAAAAATAATCGTTGTGCATCGGCTCGTTGTACGAGTACTCAAAATCGCGGATCCAAACTGTTGTATCAGGATAAATTTCCAATTCTTCTTGACGGATAAAATCTTTTCTACTACCCGTTTTTGAACGTGCTGCGGCTTCGATATCCATCCAACTATACTTGTATTTCAATTTGGTAACATCGATTGTTCGTTGTCCGTTATACGATTCTTCTTCAGGAATGTACAAAGAATCCATTATTTCGGTATAGTACTCATCTGGATACTCAGAGACATCCCAAACGAGATTTTCATCCTTGTTCAGACTTCGGCCTTCGAAACCTGTTTCGCCCATACCGGCATAGTTGTCTAACATGTACTTGTCATAAGCAGATAGTTTGGTCGTGTCGGCATCTTTAAATGCATACTCACCGATTCCGCCATCTTCTGCGCCAAGACCTAATTCGTCGGCCAACATGGCCAATTTAGTTCTGGTAATGGAATCTTGCACCCACTCTACGAACTGACGGTACTCGCTGTTCGTGATTTCGGTATCATCCATATAGAACGATCTGACCGTAACGGTCTTTGTTGGTGCGTTTAGAAGTTTAGCCTGGTCCTCTTCGGATTTACCCATGATAAATGCACCCCTCGGAATGAGCTCCATTCCATAAGGCTTTTCAGGGTACCATTTCTTTCCTTCGGCCCCGACTAGCTCTCCTTTTGTTTTTGATCCGCAACTGCTGAGCAAAAAAACAAACGCTATAGATGATAACAATAGCTTTTTCATACTTTAGGTTAAATTTCGATTCTGGTTATTGACTGCAAAAAAAATGCTTTAATTCTACACTCTAAAACTGTGATTTGATTAAATTATTGTATCGATGGCAATTATACTTCAATTTTTTTTAGATACGTAATTCTTGTACTCGATCGATGTCAAAGCCCTCTTATTATTGCTTTTAAACATTGTGATAATTTAATTAAAACCTTTTTTATAGGCCTTGTACCACCTTTCAGGAATATTTTGGTCGCAAGCTTCCAGATAGTCCTTTTTAGTGCATGGTAATAACGCAGGTGAGTTCTTTTTAGTATGCGTTGACAGAATCGAAGGCACCTCAACCCACCACCGATTCGTGAGATGGCTTTTGTAAAACACCAATTGCTCTGTTTCGTTCGGCACGTTATACTTTGTAAAATCTTCGGTATTCTCAAACGGTGACTCTGCAATTCTAAAATTAAAGCCTTCGATAAAGTACCAAATTATTTGGGCCATCAGTTGGCTCGACTGTACGGTATTCTCCATTTCATACATACCGAAAATCCGCACCTTATCACTAATGCCCGCATATCTTGCAATGGCACAGATTTCCCTACCCGTAAAACCGTTCGGAGAAAAATTATCGGACAGACCTATTTCACTTGCCCTTACTGCGCGGGCATCGAGACTTATCATGTGTGCGTTGCGTAAGACCGGTTCGGCCAATGATATATCTGATCCCAATTCGCCTAGACGGTAGGCATCGAAAAAAAGACGCTCCATTAGGTCGATCTCTTCTTGCGCATTGAAATAACTTTGGTATCCGATATTCGAAAAATTAAACAGATTATTGGGCTTGTCCGTAATAATTTTACTCATGTACGAATGAGAGGAAATCAGTTCATCGTCCATACCGAAATCGAAACGACTATCTACGGCCACTAAATTGACCAAATCTTTAATACCGTCGAAAGCCCGATAAGCGGGATAGGTAATATCTTGCGTAGCTCCGATAATAATCGGAACTATATGCTGCTTCAACAGTGTAGAAACCGTCTTTTTTACCACAAAATAGGTATCCTCGACAGTAGCACCTTCTTCGATGTCGCCCATATCGGCGAGGGTCGAATTCCAATTACCCAATAAAAGTTTGTAGAGTTGAATACGAATGGCCGAGACATCGAGTTTCTCGGTTTTCTTTTCGAAGGCGTTTCTAGACTCCCTAACACCCAAAATGGCTATCGAAGTATTTTCGACATCGGGAAGACCGTCTCGTTTAGAATGTATCTTAATGTGTTTGCCCAATGCCTGCGACGGAAGTAATTCGCAATGGGCCAGTACCTTATCTTCAACAGGCACCAAAAAATCTAATACCATTTACTTAGGTTTCGGGTTTCAGGTTTCGGGTTCAAAGTTCGTGGTTTGTGGTTTGTGGTTTGTGGTTTGTGGTTTGTGGTTTGTGGTTTGAAAAAGTTAAAGAGTAAAAGATTTAAGGGTAGATTTTTGATGTTGAATATTCGCCGTTAAACAACTTGTGCTTGATTTTATGCTCCGTGCTTAAAGTAAGAATTACCGATTACTGTAAATAAATTCCCAAATCAAAAACTGCTTACTGGAACTGCCCACTGCCTACTTCTTTTTAGCCTTCGCCTTTTTCTTCGGTGTTTTCTTTTCGATAAGGGCCTTAGCTTCTTCCAACGACATTTTAGCGGCATCGACCGATTTGGCCAACTCGACCTTTATTTTACCCTTGATAATATTATGTCTTCCCCATCGGGCCTTTTCTATTCGAATGCCTTCTTCCGTCCAGTTCTGTACTACTTTATCGATTTCCTTTTGCTTTTTGACCTCTATAAGTTCAATAAGGTCAGCTTCTGAAAGGTTATCGAAATCATACTTTTTGTTCACATTGATAAACATACCGTCCCACTTGATAAAGGGACCAAACCTACCCGTACCCTTGGTGACATCTTTATTTTCATAGGAATAAATAGGGGCATCTGCTTTTTGTTTTTGCTTGATCAACTCAACGGCACGGTCAAAATCGACATCAAAGGCACTTTCTCCTTTTTCAAGGGATACAAACTTCTTTCCAAAACGTACATATGGACCAAATCTACCTACATTCGCCTCGACTTCTTCCCCTTCATGAACACCTAGTTTTCTAGGAAGCTTAAAAAGCTCCATAGCTTCATCATAAGTTATCGTATTTAATGAATGTTCGGGCAATAGACTGGCGAACTTAGGTTTTTCTTCATCATCAACGGTACCTATTTGTACCATAGGGCCAAAACGCCCCAAACGCACCGACACCTGTCGGCCTGTTTTTGGATCTTCCCCTAAAACCCTTTCCCCACTTGCGCGATCTGCATTCTCTTGTACATCGACGACATTCGGATGAAAATCTTTATAAAAATCTTTCATCACCTTCTGCCAATCTTCCGTACCCTCCGCTATTTCGTCAAAATCTTCTTCGACCTTAGCGGTAAAATTATAATCAAGCACATTGGCGAAATTACTGACTAGAAAATCGTTTACGATCATACCGATATCTGTCGGCACCATTTTGCCCTTGTCGGAACCAACAGTCTCGGTGAGGTTCTTTTCATTAACGGCACCTGACTCTAAAAGTAGCTGCACATAATTTCTCTCGGTGCCTTCTATCGTACCTTTTTCAACATAACCCCTGTTCTGAATGGTGGAGATAGTCGGTGCATAGGTAGAAGGTCTTCCGATACCGAGCTCTTCCAATTTCTTAACGAGCGATGCTTCCGTAAAGCGATATGGCGGACGTGAGAAACGTTCGGTAGCGGTAATATAATTATTTTGCAAAGCTTCGCCGACTTTCATTGCAGGTAGCATGCCGTCTTGTTCTTCAGCCGTATCCTCTTCGTCCGAACTTTCCAAATATACCTTTAGAAAGCCGTCAAATTTAATAACCTCGCCGTTTGCAGTGAACTGTTCTGAATGCGTACTTGCCGAAATCTTTACATTGGTGCGCTCTAATTTGGCATCGCTCATTTGAGAGGCTATGGTACGCTTCCAAATCAGCTCATAGAGTTTCGATTGGTCACGCTCCAATGATGGCGATTGATTGGTAATATCGGTCGGCCGAATGGCCTCGTGTGCTTCTTGGGCGCCTTTTGATTTTCCTTTAAAATTCCGAACCGTGCTATATTTATCTCCGTAATTATCGATTATCGCATCTTTTGCCGCATTGATCGCCTCGCTAGAAAGATTTACGCTATCGGTTCTCATATAGGTAATAAGACCCGCTTCGTATAACCTTTGGGCCACTTGCATGGTTCGCCCTACCGAAAAATAGAGCTTTCGAGATGCCTCTTGCTGTAATGTAGATGTCGTAAAGGGTGCGGAAGGCGATTTTTTTGCAGGTTTCTTATCAAGATTACCAACGGAGAAATCTGTTCCTATGTTTTCTTTTAAAAATGCCGCCGCCTCCGCTTTTGAAGGAAAGGTTTTATTCAGTTTTGCCGTAAAGATGCTACCTTCCAATGTTTTGAATTCTGCGGATATTCTAAAGGATGCCTCGGCAGTAAATGCTTCGATATCCCTTTCACGCTCTACGATCAAACGTACGGCAACGGACTGTACCCGACCTGCAGAAAGGCCTGGTTTTACTTTTCTCCAAAGAACGGGCGAAAGCTCGTACCCTACCAACCGATCCAAAACCCGGCGTGCCTGCTGGGCATTGACAAGGTTGTAATTGATTTCCCTTGGATTGTCAATGGCCTTTTGAATTGCGGACTTAGTAATTGAATTGAAAACAATACGCTTGGTCTTGCTTTTATCGAGACCCAAGGTCTCGGCGAGATGCCATGAAATTGCTTCTCCCTCTCGGTCTTCATCACTCGCCAGCCATATGGTCTCTGCTTTTTTAGCAAGATCTTTTAGCTTTTTTACAAGTGCCTTCTTATCTTTATCAACGATATATTTGGGCTCAAAATCGTTATCGACATCAACTCCGAGCTCTTTGGAAGGCAGATCGGCAATGTGCCCAAAGCTGGACTCTACCTTATAATCTTTTCCTAAAAACTTCTCTATTGTCTTTGCCTTTGCAGGCGACTCTACTATTACTAAATTCTTGGCCATTAATGGGTTTTTGTTGGAACAAAAGTAACTGAATTTTTTAATTTGGTGCTATACCATATATATAAGCACAAAAAAACGCCCTAGTAAACTGGGGCGTTTTGGGAGCTTGTTACGACAAACCCTCATTAGTTTTACACTAACTAATTAAGCTCGAAAGCACTCAGTAAGTTGATGTCATTATCAAGGTATTCGTATTGGTACAAGACCTTATCACCGATCATTAAAAGTGAGTGCTGTAACGGAATTACATCGAACGTAACGATTTCTTTAAAATGGTTAACTAGCTTTAAGTCTTCAACATCGGTCTTATCATATACTTTAAGGCCATCATCTCCATCGCAGATAAATAGCTTATCATCTTTAAAACCTAACCCGTAAGGGCCGCTAAGCGGATAGAATTTTTTTAGTTCGGGACTTGATAAGTTCGTAACGTCTACGATATAAAGTCCGCTTTCGGTGCCTCCGCAATTATTTTCTCCTCGAAGGGTAACAAAGGCGTAGTTGCCATCAACCACCACCGGATCACATGCCGTGCCATGAACAAATTCGGAAACATATGTAGGCTTAGACGGATCTGTAATGTCGTAAATATACATGCCCTGTGTACCGCCTATGAATAGAATATCGCCCTGATTGTAAATCGTTTCGATGGTCCCGTTGGCATACACGTCTTCCAATGTCTTCGGATTGTCCAAATCTGAAATATCGAAAATACTGATACTCCACGACTCCACGGCATACAGGTAATCTTCTACTATTTTAAAACGTGCCAATGAACCGCCTTGACCAGTATTCGAACCGGTCGGTACCGATGCCGCATCGGCGCTGCCACTATTAAGGGCGAGATTCGACGTTTCAAGCGTACTAATGCCAACCTTGCTTTCAAAATCGGAAACCAGCATACGTTCGGTTTTTACTTCCCATCCAACAAGTGCTTCTTTACTCGCGTCAAAATCACCATAATCGTAGAAATCCGCCTGAGGCCATTCTACATCCCAGCCAACGGTACACCAGAATTGCTGATAAATGGCACCTTCAATTCTTTGGATCATTTTGATATTGTCAATATCCGAAATATCAAGTACTACAAGGTCACCGTAACTATCGGCGAACAAACGGTCATCTTTTATAGAAATATCATTATTGCCCTCTAGCTTAATAAAAGCGATATTCTCAGGTGCCGCAGGATTTTTATTATCGATTATATGAAAACCAAGGTTGACGTCATTGACAAAAACGTAGTTGCCATAGGCATAAATTTTTCCGGATGTTTCAATAGGTACTGGTTCCGTTACATCAACAGCTTCCTCCTTAAATTCGAACAGATTGGTTTTTAAAGGTGTTGCAATTTGATAATCGCGATAAAGACCATCCACATTGTCGTCTTGATCTTCTGAACAAGACACCAGCACGACTGCAGCGACAATACATAGAAGAAAGGCATACTTTTTCATATTTTCAATTTTATCAGGTTGTTTTCTTATAGATGCGTTTTATCACAAGTAGTTGCGTCCAAAACCGAAAAAAAATAAAAATTGTTTCTAAAACGACCAAAAAACCAATAGACTTAGCAACCGTTTTAGCGGGAATACCCTTGCATGTTGATACTAACAACTTTTACTCTAATGTAATGAGAATTTCAATGCTATAAATCATTAAAATACTATTAAAATTTACTGTCAATTTGTCATAAAATCGTTTAAAACCCTATATTTGCTGCCCGTAATTTTACGAGCCCCACCCGGAATTATAAAAAATAATTCCGATCTCTCCTACGGAGAAGTAAATAAAAACCTCGATAAACCTAATCGTAAGAGTCAATAGGAATCGATATTGCTTTTTTATAGTGCATATGGAAAAAACAATCGACGAATCGCTACAGGGTACCACCCTATCGTTGGAGAAAAAAAACAACAACGGCCGAAAGCTCTATATTGAGAGCTACGGTTGCCAGATGAATTTTTCCGATAGTGAGATCGTTGCTTCCATATTGGCCAATGAGGGTTTCGATACGACCCAAGAACTAAAAGAGGCCGACTTGGTTTTGGTCAATACCTGTTCCATTCGTGAAAAGGCCGAACTGACCGTTCGCAAACGTCTTGAAAAATTCAATGCGGTCAAGAAACATCGGCCGCACATGAAAGTGGGTGTTTTAGGTTGTATGGCCGAACGCTTAAAACACAAATTTCTTGAGGAAGAAAAAATCGTTGACATGGTCGTTGGCCCCGATGCCTATAAAGATCTGCCCAACCTTATCCAAGAAATCGATGAAGGCCGAAATGCGGTGAACGTTGTTCTTTCCAAAGATGAAACTTATGGCGATGTTGCGCCCGTTCGATTGAATTCAAACGGTGTAACCGCATTAGTATCCATTACACGTGGCTGTGATAATATGTGTACATTTTGCGTGGTGCCATTTACGCGTGGTCGTGAGCGTAGCCGAAATCCACAGTCTATACTAGAGGAAGTCGGCGATTTGTGGGAGAAAGGTTTTAGGGAAATCACCCTTCTCGGCCAAAATGTAGATAGTTATTTATGGTATGGCGGCGGATTGAAGAAAAATTTCGAAACGGCATCCGAAATGCAAAAGGCCACGGCAGTCGACTTTTCACAGCTTTTGGAAAAAGTCGCTTTGGCACATCCGCGGATGCGTATTCGTTTTTCGACTTCTAATCCGCAAGACATGACGCTAGATGTCATACATACCATGGCGAAACACGAAAATATCTGTAATCATATACATCTGCCCGTACAGAGCGGAAGCGATCGTATCTTAAAGGCAATGAACCGATTGCATACGCGAGAGGAGTATTTTGAACTGATCGATAATATTCGAAAAATTATTCCCGGTTGTGCAATATCCCAAGATACGATATCAGGTTTCCCAACGGAAACGGAACAAGACCATCAAGATACCTTGTCGTTAATGAAATACGTAAAATATGACTTCGGCTTCATGTATGCCTATTCCGAACGCCCGGGAACGCTTGCCGAACGAAAATTGGAAGATGATGTTCCAGCCGATACAAAAAAAAGGAGGTTGGCAGAAATCATTGCCCTTCAACGCGAACATTGTCAAAAGCGTACCGAACAGCATCTGGGTGAAATTCAGGAAGTCTTGATCGAGGGCACTTCAAAAAAATCGGATATACATTGGATGGGCCGCAACTCACAGAACGTAGTAGCCGTATTTCCAAAGGAAAAGTATAAAGTCGGTGATTTTGTAATGGTCCGGATGGATAGTTGTACTTCGGCTACTTTGATCGGAGAGGCGGTTCGTAGTTCGTAGTTCGTAGTTCGTAGTTCGTAGTTCGTAGTTCGTAGTTCGTAGTAAAAGATTAAAAAATAATCAATAATTACTCGATTTTAGGGAAAATCGGATAAAAAGAAACAGATTCCCGACTTCTCGGGAATAACAATAAAATGGAGTCAGTACAAGCCATAAAACAACGTTTTGAGCTTATCGGGAATGACCCGAAGCTTAACCGTGCCATTGAAAAAGCGCTTCAAGTCGCGCCGACCGATATTTCGGTCTTGGTGACGGGAGAAAGTGGGGTGGGTAAGGAAGCCATCCCGAAAATAATTCATTCACTGTCGCATCGCAAACATGCCAAGTACATTGCGGTAAACTGCGGGGCGATTCCCGAAGGTACTATTGATAGTGAACTTTTCGGACATGAAAAAGGAGCCTTTACAGGAGCCACGCAGACCCGTAGCGGTTATTTTGAAGTCGCCGATGGCGGCACTATTTTTCTAGATGAAGTAGGTGAACTGCCCTTGACCACTCAAGTACGTTTGCTTCGAGTATTGGAAAACGGGGAATTCTTAAAGGTCGGTTCTTCGCAAGTTCAGAAAACCGATGTGCGGATTGTAGCAGCAACGAATATTAACATGTTCGAGGCCATTAAAAAGGAAAAGTTTAGGGAAGACCTATATTACAGGTTGAGTACGGTAGAAATTAATATTCCGCCTTTACGCGAGCGCCAAGACGATATTCACTTATTGTTTCGCAAGTTCGCCTCCGACTTTGGTCAGAAATATAAAATGCCGACCATTCGTTTGGCAGATGATGCCGTTCAACTTTTATTAAAGTACCGCTGGCCGGGTAATATTCGACAGCTTCGAAACATTGCTGAACAAATATCGGTTCTCGAAGAAAGTCGAGCAGTTTCTTGGTCGACCTTGAACGGGTATCTGCCCAATGCCAATAGTTCGAACTTACCGGCCGTTATCGGGCAGAAAAAGGCCGAAGGCGATTTCAGCAACGAGCGGGAGATTCTTTATAAAGTACTTTTCGATATGAAAAGTGACCTCAATGACTTGAAAAAATTGACATTGGAGCTTATGAAAAACAATGATGGCGATAAAGTTCAAGAAGAGAACGAAGGCCTCATTCGAAAAATCTACGGTGAAAATGGCGAGGCATTAGAAGAAGATGAACGTTCATCAATGGGAGTTTTGCAATTACCTGAACCACATAGGGAACAACCGATTACAAGGCCAAGCATGGAAGACAAGTATCATTTTGCGGAAGAAATCGAGGAGGAAGAAACCCTATCTTTACAGGAAAAGGAAGTAGAGCTCATCAAAAAATCGCTGGACCGCAATCGCGGAAAACGAAAGGCTGCAGCGGCCGAACTTGGTATTTCTGAACGTACCTTGTACCGAAAGATAAAACAGTATGATCTCTAAAAAGTTTCAGGTTTCTTTTGTTTCAAGTTTCAGAGTACTTTTTATTAACCGAAAACCAGAAACTTGAAACCAAAAACTAGAAACATAAATTTTAAAGGGTTGAAGAAATTTAATAAGCTAATTTTTGCACTAATGCAGCTTTATCTGTTATCGGGTTGTGGGGTGTACAACTTTACCGGTGGAAACGTTGGTACAGCTGTATCGTTTGCGGTACCTCGCTTTCAAAACTATGCCACCCAAAGTCCTGGGTCTACTTTTGAACCGGGTCTTGATCGCGATTTTACGCTGGCATTACAAGATAGAATACTGAACCAGACCAGTTTAGACCTTACAACATCGAATGGTGATTTGCTCTATGAGGGTGAAATCGTTGAATTTCGAATATCCCCCATGAGTGCAACAGCCCAGCAGACAGCGGCGCAGAACCGTTTATCGATGGCAGTAAAGGTCCGCTTTTACAATAAGACCAAAGAAGATGCCGATTTTGATCAGCGCTTTTCGTTTTTTTACGATTATCCCGCGAATGCACAGCTTTCCTCCGTTAAAGACGAAGCCTTAGAGGTGATTTTCGAACGTATTACACAAGATATCTTTAACGCTTCATTGGCGGATTGGTAATGAAAAAGGTACGAGGTTAGAGGTACGAGGTTTAAAAAAGGAAAAAGACGAAAAGAACAAGGGCCTAAACTTAATTATTATACAAGGTCATAAAATGTCTAAAAAAGCTTAAACTATAAGAAATACGCTTTGCGAACTTTGCGCTTTTTTCTTTGCGAACTTTGCGGTTAAAATTCAATTGGAATTTGGTACTTGGATTTTGGGATTTTCAAAGTCTTTTCTCTTTGTTCTATATTCTTTTTTCTCATTTAACATGAACGTAAAAGATTTTACATATTTACTACAACACCCTAAAAAGGTCATTTCGCCCGTGCAGACCAAACAGTTGGAAGATGTACTTGAAGAATACCCCTATTTTCAGGCCGCTCGTGCCCTACACCTAAAAGGGCTGAAAAATCTGAACAGTTTCAAATACAACAACGCGCTAAAGGTTTCCGCAGCTTACACGGTAGACCGTGACGTGCTTTTCGATTTTATTACATCGAAAGAATTTCTACAGAATACGATTGCCGATACTATTTCGGGAAAGACTACAGCTTTAGTCGATACAGAAATCGTCTCCGAAGAAATCGTTGCAAAAGAGAATGGTGTAGATGGAGCAGAAGTTAGCACCACAGAGACACTTCCACTTTCGAAAGAAGAGGCCGAAACAATTTTAGACCCTAAACTTTTTACACCTAAAAACCCCAAGGTGAATAAAGAGGCTGCTAAACTAAAAACAAAACCCGAAGACGAATTGGAAATCGGGCAACCCTTGCCTTTTACAAAAAAAGAAAAATATTCTTTTGGGGAATGGCTGCAACTCGCTTCGTTCAAACCTGTAAAACGAACTAAGAAAGAACATAGTGAAAAGGAACATGATCGAGAACCAATCCAGTTTCCATTGGAAGAGGATATCTTGAAAAAGAAAAATTCCGAACTCATCGATAAATTTATTGCTGAAAACCCAAAGATAAATCCTAAGAAAGATTCCCCTAAAGTAGCCATTGAAGACTCCGTGAGGTTCAATAAAAAAGAGTTGATGACGGCGACCTTGGCCAAGGTATATTTGGAACAAAAAAAGTATAAAAAAGCCATACAGGCCTACAAAATTTTAAGTTTGAAATATCCGGAAAAAAGTGGTTTCTTTGCAGACCGAATTAAAGCGGTGGAGCGGTTGAAGAATGATAAAGACTGATAAAGACTGCAAAATAATTAATAATCTATAATTAGTAATTTACGGTATGAGCATGTTTACCATATTTTTAATCTTGATAATCATTGTCTGCTTTTTATTGGTTTTGGTGATTATGGTACAGAACCCAAAAGGAGGCGGCTTATCATCTTCCTTTGGCGGAGGCGGAAGCCAAGTAGTTGGCGGTGTCAAAAAGACCGGCGATTTTTTGGATAAAAGCACCTGGACGCTGGCCATCTTACTCGTCGTATTAATTTTAGCGTCGAACGTAGCCCTAAAAGGAAACTTCGC
>ENA-ORXU01000643-ORXU01000643.1-marine-metagenome-genome-assembly--contig:-NODE-643-length-37171-cov-4.392543_pt1 | contig 37171 bp, 27 predicted proteins | sample MGYA00237869_ERZ511484 | MGnify/ENA metagenome assembly ERZ511484 | reverse complement strand
GCGAAGTTATGGATATTAGGTAGAAATCTATAGTAGTTCAGCTCACATCCATGGACATCGCGTTAAAGCAGAATCCCCGACCTTTTGATCCCGTAGATCTTGAAATTTACAATTTCTTTGATCTACGTGGATGCTCGGATTTTTCTAAAAGAAAAATACGGCACTGCCTTGCTTTATCTCACCATTGCTTCGCACATAGTGGGTCAATCTTCTCAGAGACTTGAGGTTCTTCATTTTCCGTTCTCGTATCATCGCTTCGGATCGACTAGGTTGCTCCATGCGCTGTATCGCTTCAAAGCTATCGACAGGGGCGATTCCTCACCAGTATAGGATCGCCTGATGTACTCAAGTGTCAAATCAAAACGATTGTAAACCTGCTGATTGACTCCACGCGCTTGATTGATAGATAAATTTTCCTCTTTAATGTGCTGGAAATACGATATTCCACACAATGGTTAGCACAAGATGCTGAAGCTTTAACTTCTCAGGATAATTTGACAATTTGTCAAATCTCCCATTTAACTCACCTACAAAGTGAGGACACATGCTATCACTAGAAAAATTCACAAATGACTTACTCGAGAGAAGTATCCTCGCACTCTAGGCTCCGATTATTCTTAGATCGAGCTTCGACCCATCGGGCAGCTCCTTGCTCCAATGCCGTCTGTGCATCTCATACAGTCCTGAGCTATCGGCATCTGGGTCGCCTGACCGGCTGTCTTGGCGGAAGTCATAGATGATATTGAATTTCATTGACAAGCCTGTTTGTCTGAGTTGATTAACAGAGAAGAATCACTCAAACAATGTATCCAATTGTTCATCAAGTTGCGCAAAAGCTTCTTCATATTCCCTCATCTGACCACACTTGTTGTATCCCTCCTGCTTCCTCAAACTGCCAAGTTTAACCATTGTACTTTTGAGGTCGTTCGGATCATGATCTCCTAATATTTCCTTGTACATCACTATGAATGACTCACATTGATTACTCTGTATATCAATCTTTTCCGTAGTGCTATTGGCTTCGATTCTCTCAACTTCCTTCACGTCCAAGACTGTACCAGGTTCATTATTCTGTAGGATATCCATTGTATCTCCTGACATCTTCTGGTCTTCACCTCTCATATCATGGTCACTGCCTCCATCACTGGTACTCTCTAGTACATGATCTACATTCTCTGTAATATCCTCATTAGACTGCCTTGCGTTGCTATGTCCTTTATCATCGGAACAACTCAAAGACAGAAATGCGAATAGTAATAATAAGAATGAGGCTAGCCCCCTTTTAAAATTTGACCTGGAGTACATAACAAGTATTTAGACAATGATGAATTCAAGAATAAATATGAACTAAGAACCAATAGCACTATAAAAGCAAGTGTATAGATCGAAATGATATGAAAATAGCTAGTAGGCAGTAGACCATTGAATAAGAATTGCATGGCATAAACAGCCAAAAAGGCCACAGCTACAGCTGACAAAAGAAAAGTTCCGAATACTACAAAATAGTACCTCTTCAGATCAAAAGAAGAAATTCCACTCGCCATTAGCGCCCCTAAGTTCTTCTGAACCTTCGAAAAATGCGTATCTACTATCCCCTTCACATAGAAGACTATACTGATCAGAGAGAATACTAACAGTGCAAACACACCAATATAAGTGAGTTTGCTCACCATTCTGAAGTTCTTCTTCGCTTCAAAGGTGCTCATATCTGCCGGAATCCCCTGGCCCTTCAATAGATTTCTGAATTCATCAATTTTATTCAGGCCTGAAAAATAGATTGCAATCTTCTCCCGAGGTACCACAGGCCATTTATTCTGATCTGCCAAGTCATGGTTAAGCAAGAATAGTCTTGCGAGATAGTCAGAACTAGTGGCATGAAGCGTTTGATGCAGACTATCCATCTCCAATTTGGACAATGGTGAAGTAAGAATAAGCTGATTCAAATAAAGAGTGGAGCCTGTGCTGTACTCGATGGTACTTGTTTTAAACCTATGGAGTCTTAAACCGCCATACTCTAATAAAAATTTCTTCACTTCACCTTCATCCAGTCTCTCAGTAGAGTAGAACTCAGCATAGTTAGTATTATCACTTTCTAGAATACCGTAACCACTAATAATCGAAAATAGCTTATGATACAACAAAGGTGACATGGCCATAAGACACTTGTCAGGAAGAGATTCGACTACAGCTAGAATTGGCAACACGAAAAGATACTGCTCGTCCTCTAAGTATGCCAGGTGACTCGGCGTTTCAGATTTGTCATATCCCAGTTTTGTCAGAAGCTCACGTGTTACAATCACACTCGATGTGTCAGAGAAAGCTCGAAATGATTTAGTCAGCATGTCTATGGCCTCAACATTCGACGCATCCAGAATTCGCAACCAGAGTCTATCCTCTATACTAAGTGTCCTGATTTGAACATCAGATAATGTATCGGTAAGGGACTTTGTCAATATAGCTCTATCATAAACATTATACTTCAGCGTCGTGTCTACTTCAAAGGAATTATCACTATTGAGTCCATGCTCATCGATCATTCGATCTGCTATACCCCTTGAATCATCAACCAATATCAGTGAATTAGAGAAGGGATCATTGACTCGCTCATCCAGTATACGCAGATTCCCCAGTGCGAGTGCCAAAACCAAGAAACTCAGAAAAAATATTAATATCAAGCTCGGAAGTTTTGATTTGCTGGAAATCTCCCGAAACTCATTAGGCACAAGTGACGCAGCAAGTCCATCTCCTCGAAGAAAGACCTTACAGACTCTATCTATGATTAAATCAAGCACCATCTGATCTATAAATTCTGCTGATTTCTTGAAAAACATCTAGAATAGATTCTCCTGTACGATTTAGCCAAGAACCATCGATCGGCACAAAGGTGTTTGTGGATAATAACCTTCCCGTGTTATTCGATTGATCGTGATCCAATACATAGATCGTATCAGCGTACTTAGCGGCAAGTCGGATATCATGTGACACCACGATTCCTGTTTTTCCAGATTCGCTGAGGTACTCTTTCGTAAGCTGCATTACTTGATCTGAAGTATATGGATCAAGATTGCCTGTGGGCTCATCCATAAACAACACCGTAAAATCCTTTGCGAAGGCCTTTAGGAACGAAATCCTCTTTTTCTGCCCTCCTGATACCTCATTAATTCTTCTATCATATAGGCTTGCATGGAGATCTATCTTAGGAAAGAGTTTCAGTATGCTTTCTTTCGCCTGCCGCTCAGTCAGTCTTTTCCTCAACATAAGAGTCAGATTCTCACCAATAGTCATGGAAGGGATAAGAAAATCCTCCTGGAATACAAAGCTATAGTGATTGTATCGGAAATTACATAGCAGCTCCCTATCACTCCAAATGTCAGCATTGAGCACATACGAGTCACTCTCCTCACCTTTAAAGCGAATGACATTTTTACATAATGGCGAAAAAGTATTATTCATTAAGCCCAGAGTCTCGAGGAGCGTACTCTTGCCTATTCCGGAAGCTCCAAGTATAAACACCAAAGAAGATTCTGGTATCTGCACGTCAGAGAGTCTAAGTACAACGTCCGACTTATTGTAACTACACTCTAAGTGTTCGATATCGAAGCACAGTTTCTTCAAAGGACTAGGGTATCAGGGATCCAATAAAATCTATACTCCTCCGTGCCCACAATATAGGAGAAGCAATTCTTACATGACCTATCGCCTTCAAAATCGCTTAGAATAGCTCTAATCCGGCTACAATTCTCAATAAATATATCTAATTCAGCGCGCTTGACCTTATTTCCACTCGCTAAATTCGACAGTTTAAAATCAATAGGCGCATATATAAATCTCGGTTGACCGACAATAAGACTTCTTAGATCTCCGAGAGTAAAGCTAGCGTCAATTACCGCACTATTTCCGTCACCCTGATCTGTAAAGAAGGCATATAGCTCTACTAGAGCATCAAGAGACTTAACCTTAATATCCTCTGTCGATCTACTTGATAAACTTGATAGCAATTCTAAAGACTCAAGGTAAACACGATACTCCTTTTGATTAAGTAGTACTCCTTTACGCAATACATCTCGATCACATGCTGTCTGTAAATGTATATCGAGCTCCTTACCCTCGAAGCAAACCTTTTGGTCCAATCCGGTATGATCCAAAATCAGAGGAAACATAAAATCCGATGTATTCTCCTCAAAGTATTCATTATATAGAATAAAATCCTCCTTCGGACCAAGCTCGTCTGCTTCAGCAAACTGTATTACGTCACACGAGTCACTTGGATATATATATGATCTATTTCTCCAAATGTGCACATCATCTTCAGAAACCCAACCAATGAGTTCAGTCCGTACTGAATTCTCATATAATCGTTCTGATAAGGACAATAGAAGCCGACCATTCTTATTCGCCATAATATAATAGAGAGGTGAAGTATTTAAGAATTCTACACTCTCCGACGAGCCAGAGTCGTTGTATACTCGAATCGCTTGATGTCTTCCATCATCGTGACTGGCATCCACTTTGGCAATAGCCATAATCGTAAATCTGCTGGTCTTGTCATATAAAGCTCTATCCCATAGAAGTAAATCCTTCTTCTGGACCCAGCCAACGTAGACATTTTCTTTTCCTTGCTTCTCAAACTTATTATTGGCGCTGAGGTTTCCTTTTGCCAGTTCCAGCCAATCGCTATCGCTTGATTGATCAATCACAAAAAAGCTCTCATGATAGGGTAGTACGCTTGAAGTGGTGCTCTTCATATCATTCGGTGAACTGACTACCATTGCATCACTCTCCATGGAGTAAACAATCCATGGAACATAAGAGCTAACTCGATTAGCTCCAGGGATATTCTGATCCACATCAAAATCTTCTACAATTCTCTGGTATATATCAGGTTTGTATAGTGTGGATGACAGGCGACTAGATGAACATGATTGCATCAGTACGCAAACAGATAAGCACAAGATTAACACATGGACAAACTGCATAGTTTACAAAGCCAACTCTAAGGGAATCCAGTAATATCGCCTTTGGTCCTTCTCATCATTGAACTCGTAGCAAGACGTACAACTACCTCTTTCTTCGTATAGCTTGATCTTATTCAGTTTATCACGACAGTCCTCTAGAAACTGATTTATTAAATCACGCGAGACCTTCTTCTCGTTCTTGATGTCCGCTAGAGGAAAGTTTGTCTTCCCTGCAATATCTACAGGCAATCCTCTTTGTATTATCCTCAATTGGTTTATATCTTGGTCTAGCTTAGTTATATCCTCTGCGTTCTGCCCTGTAAAACTAGCCAATATATCAATAAATTGCTTTAACAATTCATCGCGAATCTCTTCTGTCGATTTGGACCCTAGGCGAGATATATCCTGTAGAAAGAGAATGTAGTCACGATATTCCTTGCCATCCATCATGATTCCTAGTGATAATAAATCAGAATTAGAATTATTTAATTTCTCCGGAATATAACAGTCAACGAATAGCTTTACATCTTTAAGTGTCTTGATACGTTCCCATTCTAGGGTACATTCTGACACTTTGGAATCATCTCTACTCCTACCGACACACATCTGCATGAAATCGAATTTAATCTTTTCATATGGCACATTTCCTTGAGATATATCGCTCAATTGATCATTGAGGCCGTAGTCATTCTCTAAGTTCACATACGTTGTATAAGTTCTCTCGACAAACGAAGAAATATCAGCTAGTTCATTTGAGAAAGAGTTCTTTAACTCGGGAGGATTAAGAACACTTCCAAACTCTGCTCTGAACAAGGAACCACGCATTGCTTGCTCATCAATACTAATAAGAGTACCTTCCTCAACAATAGGAATGTATGGCGGTTCGGCAGACTCTTCTACACTGACCACAAAATCGTAATTAATCTGGGCGCATTGCTGGATCAACTGACGAGTCTGCGAGAGAAAAGTATTTCTTGGCTTCTTAGCATCATCACTTCGGAGCTGAACAGAAAAAATATTGGGATTATAGGCAGAAACAGTTTGCGTCAGCTCCTCGATGGTTATCAGTGAATTATCAGCTGCTGCTTCATATCTACGAATAGAATTAGCGCTGTAGTCGCCATCCTTACCTAAAATGAGCAAAACGTTTGTCTCTTCCTTATCCACTCTAGATTCCAGAAACAATTCTTGAATGGCAGCAAACATATTCGTGTACAGATCAGCATCATCTGGACTGCTAAAAGAAGTAGACTCAAGTGCCTGATAGATTCTGCCAATATCTTCGCTCAATTCAATACGTTTCGTCTCGAGATCTGATTTTTCAAAGTCATCATAAAATACGACAGAGTACTTAATAGAATTGGCTCTATTGTTTATATTCAGAACAGCAGGAATAGAGGCTATCGCGCTCTTGATGTGCTCTTTATAGGCTGCAGTAGACCTGTTGGCCTGTACAGCAATCAGAATGTTATAATTACGCAATTTCGATCGCTTCGTCGCCAGTTGCTTTTTACGCTCAGCGGATATTCCAACTCCTGATAGACTCTTATCGATGAGATCACCGACCACACCAGTCTTGTATATTTCTGAACCGAAGTCAAAAAGGGGCATACGCATCACATTACCTTTGTACCGGTATTTGTCATACTCAGTGGATTGCAACTCCGCCTTAGAGGCTTCTACGACATCTATTCCTTCGATTACAGACTCCACATCCTCGCCAATTGAGTATTTCCGCGCTTTTGCCACACTTTCGAAAGCACGTAATCGCTTAGATTCGGATGCTCTTCGCTCTTCCACAGATGCTGATTCAAAGTTCGGCTCCAGTACTATTCGATTATCCCATTTCTTGAATTTGTCCTGATCCACCCAGCCGACGATTTCCAGTTTTGAATCAGAAGGGTGAATCGTAGGACTACTTGCGACCAGATATCTTCCCCCTTCGCTTTTCAGGATATACTGAAACTCATGAAGAGGGAACTTCATGACCGTACTCCCACCCTTCGGCTTGTTGTAATAGTTAACACTCTCTTTACCATCAGAAATATTCTTCAAGCCCTCAATCGTCACTACTGTAAATGCCATCAGGGGAAAACGCGATCTATCATCACGCAAGGGTCCGTCCCACAGTAGCAAGTTCTCCTTCTTTACCCATCCTATCTCTTTGTTATTGGCACCACCATTCTCGAACTTATTATCCTTGGCAATCGCACCACTCACTAGTCTCACCCACTCACCAGATTTGTCTTCTTCTACCACGAGGTATGCTTCCTTAAAAGTCAATTCTTCAACCTTTCCGCGAGATCTACTTTCGGGTTTATCAAATGAACTCAGACCAGCCCTATCAATAAATGCGTACCACGGACTCTTGGACAAGACATCAGCCTTTTTCGTGATGAAATCTCCTTCGAGATCACTCTCGCGAACGAAATTAAATCGATCAGGCTTGTACAAGCACTTCTTCTGAGCATGAAGACTCGTCAAAAAAATCATGAAGCAGGCCGTAACAAGAGGAATTAATTTGCTAGGATTCATGTCTATTAAGTAGTTTTTTATCGACTGAGATAGTAGATTAATCCAAGCTTGCCCCCTATTGTGGACAGCTTGTACGAATCAAAGTATGATTGACTAAGGCTATAATCGGCGGTACCTGGACTACCTTCAAGATCAAAAGGAGAACTGACCGCTGGAGCATCATAGAGGCTCAATAAATCAGTGATATTGAGCGTGTAGTCTAAACCTATCGAAACTCTTAACTTATTACCCGATACATCAAATTGATATTCTGGCCCTATTCTGAACGATAAGGTCGATGTGCTCTCGTACTCATAATCGAGTCTGTCGCCAGCAGCTGGATCATGATTCAATCCTACCAGATTCTCCCATAGGTCACGATTTTCTGCATTCATATCCATGAACTGCCCACCACTGGAGAAATCTGCTCCAATACCACATATCAAAGGCGTATAGTTATCCAGAAATTCACCGCCGCCTGTTCTTAGCCCAAGGTTATTAGCGGCTTGATTTATTGTATATATAATTGTACCATTCAGAAATAAATTACTACTGCGACTATCCATCAATCTAGCAGAAACTCCAGCAAGTAAATCAAAACTAGTAATTGATATCTGATCTTCAAATGACTCAAATACGAGCTCATAAGGTAATACAGATCCAGCCACATAATCAACTCGATCGTCCGTAATATTCACCACACTGTGGGATCGAATACCAAATCCAAGATTAAGAAAGAATTTGTTCGCTTCGTCTTTTCTCTCTCTATTGCCCAAGCCTAGAGTATACAATAGTTCAACCCCAAGGGTTGAGTACGAATTGACTGACATAATATCATCTGTATCGTAGAAGTTGTTCTTTGTCGTACTACTTCCCATGAGAGAGCCATAGTGCACTCCAAAAGAGATGCCTGACCGTGGCCTTAACTTCTCCCTTGGTCCTTCGACACTTGCGATCCGCGTAACTATAAATCCGCTATCCTCTTTGTAGGTTTTGAGTACTAGAATCAGATTTTCTATAGCTCTCGGACTGTCATAGTTTGTGGCTTCTGCTGATCTATCATAACCATTCTTCATGAACTTGGTCATAGATATGCGAGTGAAGTACTGTGGCTTGGAATAGTCTGAATCTTTCTCCACTGAGAGGATCTTCACATCTCTCAAAACAAAGTTTAGACCACTGTTCTTAAAATCATTCTGAACCATTCGTACATAGTCACTCACATCCATCTCACCTGTAGTCCGGTAAGAGATATCATCATATATCCTGGCATTGTCTATGAATAACTCTTCAAAAAGCTTTTGAGACTTCAGGGTCACTCCACCCATCTCTCCGTCATAGAGCCCGCCTTCAGCACAGTAGGCATCCAAAAAATCAATGACCCCTTCTCTGATCTCATCCCACTCCCCAAAATCGAAGTCTCCTTGGTTGCTCATGCCAGAATAATCGAGCCTTCCTTCAAAGCAGTTCTGCCCTAAGGCTGAAAGTGAGTACATCGCCAACGATAGAATTATAATATACTTTCTCATGATGTTTGAATTCTAATTAGTTAAGTACTACAATTTTCCGGGTTTCTCTGCTGCCATCTGGATAGGTCAAGCGCACAAAATACATGCCGCTAGACTCGTCATACAACTCCAGCATATGACTTAGTTGAGGTCCAGACTTATCCAAGGACATTCTTCGCATGAGAGCACTCGTGGTCGAGTAGATGTCTACTTCAATCATACCTATGAGAGAATTTTCCAAATCAAGTGCGAACGAACCACTTGTGGGATTAGGATACAACTCAAATCTCGATACGGGATCATCCGGTTCATTGGTGTCATCTGGCTCTGATGATCGATAAAATACAACAGGCCCACAGGATGCTGAGCAGCTGCCATTAGCATTCCGGGGGTACGTTCTCAAGAAGTAATCATAGTTAACTGTATCTATTGTCTCGCCAACCAGATAAAAGAAGTCCTCGCTAAGAGGCTCAGGGACCATAAAGTCATCTAGATTCTTACTCGTACGATACCACTCCTTGCATAATGATGAGTCTTTGCAAATGAGGAATTCGCCTGTCTGCCCGTTATTACTTATGGTTTCTCTATCGATTCTACATGAATCTGGAGCATTATCATAAGGGATGGTAATCACATAACTATCGACCCCTCCATCAACAAGAACGCCACTGGGATTTCTAAATTGGCCGGTGACCAATACGGTATCACCATGATCAAGATTTTTTGGATCAAATACAGGGCCACTGACCATGTTGCTTCCACTCGTCCATCTAAGGCTTTCAAAGTCACGAGCGTTTTCTACATAAAGGACTGAACGCTGACCATCCTCACACTCATTAAGAGGTCTAATTATTGGCACCCTATCGCCAGTAGATGATTCAATATTAACAGTATCAGAATCAACGCAATTCTTATTTGTTTTTACTGTCAGGATACACTCTGCGTCCATATTGGGGAGTTCTATTTGACTCATACTGCTTTCAGAACAAGACCATATTATCTCAGAAATTATAGATGGATCGATATTCGCAATATTAGCGTTTAGATTAATTGGCGCTCCATTTGTAAGAAAAGTGTCTCTTGCAACACCCATATTATTTTCGATTTCTACGGAAGGGGCTGGATTTAAAGTGAATTCAAACGGGACAGCTTCGAGTTGAGCACAACTTCCATCTACCTCAAAACTCAATTGTATTGTGGTTCGAGTGGAAACCATCGGAACACTAAAGTCTGTTAATGGAATAAAAATCTCCATATCCTCACTTAAAATCCGAACTGGAGATGTCTCAGATTCTATGGTATAGGTATATTCTGTCCCTTCTATAAAGGTTCCATCAAGTTCTATCCTGATCGTTTCTGTATTGCTGCAAACTTCTTGAGCGAGACTTGAATCTGAAATTGTATAATTGGGAGTGGCATCGTAAACAATTCTCTCGTTTGCTTCGAAAAAGCAGGCATCCCCTGAATTCCCTGAAACAAAATCAGTTACAGCTATATCTACACTTAATTCACCGGAATTAAATTCATCTACCTTCAGCATTCTACTTGATATATTCCATCGATCAACTTCAAACTCTACAGTTTCGATTATATCTTCCATGCTGATTGGGTTACCGTCTGAATCCAAGACTCGCCCACCACTAAGAGAAATCGATATGTCATTAAGATCCTCATCGTGAAAACTTACTTTCTTTACTGAAAATGAGAAATCAAATAATTGATCCTTACAAATGCTTGCACTGGGTAGTTGAATTAAAATAATTGAACAAGTATCATTCAAAGCTTCTATTTGCAAAGTCTCTTCTTTCTGGTCTGTACATTCATTTTCATCGGTAACTACTAATTGAATCAATTTAGTACCAATATTATCGAACTCGACTGGAATAAAATTAGGGTGTGTAGCATCATAACTTGGAGACATTGGTCTCGCATCATTACCAAAATTCCACTCCCATTTTACGATAGTGGCTGAAGTGTTTTCTTCGCCATCTTCACTAAGATTTCTGAAAATTCCTGAAATCGCGGGTTCGACATCAAAATTGGCGTACCCTATTCCAGCCGTCGGATTCTCCCATACATCCACTGTCAATTCCTGATCATCGATTGTAGTAGTACATCCCTCAGGAGTTTCAAGTTGAGTTAAACCGATAGAATATTGCCCAGGTTCTTCATCTAAGCTTATACTTAAACTGGATGCTCCATCACCAGCTTCTGTGGTACTCGAATTCGCAAAGTCATAGTCGAAACTACGTAATCCTGTACTGGAGGCTATCATCACTTCTATCTTATTATCCTCACCCTCTGGATTCTTATCGCAAATCGCATCCTCCACTACGTCAAATGCAATAAGCTTGGGCAAGGGATTCACAGTGATGTCGAACATCTCAGATTGACTAGAGCAGCCATCCAAGTAGGCTACTGCGATAACTGAAGCCGTCACAGGTAAGTCTCCCTCATTGATCATACTCGTCGACTCTATGTCGCCTGCACCTGAAGCGGCGATTCCTACACCTGGATTGTTATTCGTCCAGCTGATACTATCGGCTGCATCTACAGAACCAAGATTGATAGGTCCTGAGGTCTCCTCTGCGCAGTAGCTCGTATCCGCTACAGGAATCAGTTCAGGCTTTTCCTTCACCTCATAGCTCACCTGATCTGAAGAGGTACATGCACCATTGAGGACAGTGAAAGTATAGATCAATCCGTCTCCAGCCTCATAGCTGTCTGGATTATCAATCTCCATCCCATCAAAACTCCATACCCCGGTCGGGCCATCGTCAGCTTCGTTATCCGTCAGATCTACAACCGCCATTGGCTCATCTCCAGGATTGTCTGCACAGATGGCCTCTGGATCAGATAGCATCGTCTCTAGTTCTTCATCAACATTGATAGACACCTCACTCGAGACTTCTAGACAAGCCCCACTAGCGGCCAGTTGATATCGAAATGTATACGTACCAGCATCTGCGCCCGATGGATCGAAAGTCCCCTGTAAACTATCAAAGCCTCCTCCAGATCCTTCTACCCTAGACCATGTACCACCTCCATCTTCTCCCTCCAGCAGATCAGATAACTCGATGATCTCATCGCTCGTGTTACAGACATCCATCACCTCCATAGTCTCACCTGCATCTGGTGAAGCATCGACGGTAATATTTACCACGCTGCTATTCTCTCCGCAAGCGTTCTCTACATTATAAGTGAATTCATAATCGCCTGCTCCATTGTCCGAGGGATTGAAGCTTGATGCTGGAGACCATGTCCCGCCTTCATTAGGACTATCCTCAAGCAACATGAACAGATCTATGTCTTCATCTAGCAAATCACAATAGACGGTATCCACACCAGTACCTGCAGAGGGTATACTTCCAACCGTAATTTCTAATTGTGCTATTACGCTGTCAGAATCAGAATCCCATATCGTGTAGCATCCAGCATCTGAAAAATCAATATTCTCAATGACATACACTAGCGTATCGCCTGCGATTGAATCACTCGGCTCTGGCGTAGCACATAATGACTCAAATCTCCACTCAAAATTTATATCACCGACGCCTGTGGAGTCGAAGGTAAGGGTGACAGTATCGCCCAGACATATTTCACTTGGCATTGGGTCCGAGCTTAGCTCCTGAGCCAGCAAGATTATGCTCCATGGAGTTAGAATTGTTAGAAGTAGTAGTCGTTTCATTTAGAAAGATATTGGCGGAATTCCGAGTATGTGTTTTTTATTTACAGTAATTGAGTTGGCCGAGCACAGTTGAGCCTTGACATTTGATCGTCAGATCGTTTGTAGAGTAGCTTCCTTCAACGCCAGAGGCTGCAAGTTCAGATTCTCCTTCTACTCTGAGCGTATATATCTTATTGGCAGTGAGTCCATCTTCATAAGATATCGTTAGATCTCGATTGTACCCTTTAAGTAATTTCAATCTGCCAGTCCATAACTTCTCACTACCATCATACAGACTCAATACGACAAACTGTGACGCAAGACTCTTCAGACTAATATACTTGAGCTGGAGCTTTGTAGTCGGCTGTATTTCCATATCAAACCTTTCACCTGTCGAAGTGTAAGTGTCGATATCAGGAAATCCTAGTGATTTAGGGCCTGATGAGCAGGTCCATTCATCAGCAATTTCTTTGGAAGTAGACCTTGAGAAAGAGTCATCAGAATCTACGGCGTCTGAGTCACTCCTCGAATCGATATCTCTTGTCAAACCCTGATTTTTGTCGATAACAGTGATGATATGAGATTCAGATTCAGAACCTAGTTCGGCAATAATTTTGTAGGTCCCAGGTCTTACGTATTTATAACGTACTGTTTTACCACTGAGTCTCGCTAGTGGACGATTATCAGCTCCCGTTTCCAAGCTCCAGCTCGTATTTCTAGCCCTATCACCATTCCAAATATTTGTTAGTTCAAAGTCTTGACCAATTTCTACTGATCCGATTGGCCACCGAATATCTAGAACCAACCCTTCCTCACTACTGCTCTGCTTAGTATCAGTACTCGCAACTACTAATAAATCTTTCTCTATGTAGTCATTCTTAGTATATACCTTGATAGAGCAGTATCCTGGCTTATTGAAAGAATGACTAATGACTTGACCACTGTAAGATGATCCATCACAAAATCTCCATTCTACCTTGTCTCCGTTTCGAACTGGAGAAAGATTACTAAAATTATATTGACGCCCTACTACATACTTACGAAGTAGTGCTACGTCTAGTTTCGTGGTTTCTTCATTTTTTTCTTGATCGAAATCTGTTTGAGACCATTCATCTTCAGAGGCACTAACTGGCGCCTCATAGTTACTATTCTCAACTGATACTCTATCGGCCGAGCTCGACACGTAGTTGCTTGGAGGTGTATAGTCGCGAGTTCCTTCAAGTCGGTTCACAAAATAAGTCTGACATAGTTGTTGTCTGCACAGCATAATGCTGTTCTCCCCTTTACTGAGAGCAAGGCGTTCTTTCTCACCACAGGCGATTTGCCGTATCTTACCCCCAATTCTTAGTTCAAATATGTCATCACAATTACAATCAAGCGAGAAGAATGAGGCCATGTTCTCTACTTCATGCGTGTAGTATTTTTTGAATAAAACCTCATCTCCCACTGAATTCTCTCGGGATATTAACAACTCTCCCTCTACTCGTAACTGTACATCTTGAGCGAGATTACAATTATCTTCTGACTCACTTCCATCCGAGCAAGCAATCAAAAGTGCCAATACTGAAGTCACAAAAACCAATTTCTTTCTCATCTCCCCTTATTCTATAATTTGCACGAGTGAATCGACGAGCTGTGATCGCCTATTTGTCAGGCTATCCACACGAGAAGGACTTTCTAAGCTTGCGGTACTATCTGATTCAATACGACTCTGATTCGCATCCCTTTTTTTGCCCACTGCTTCATTATAAATACCCTTTTTAGTCGCTTCGCTTATCTCAACTGATTTTGAGATCGCCGAGTCCATAGCTATAGAGTCCAATGGATGTGCCATCGCACTATCGGTCAAAGCAACTTCTGCGCTATCGCTAACATCAGTCTCATCAGCGCTTCGCAATTTATACCAGCAGAAAAGAATTACAGGTATTAGTAATGCAATCAGAGCTATCGTCAATTTCTTCATCACCCTGGATCTACTCTGACTAGGAGTACTATTTACCGCAGCGCTCAATTTATCAAGTTGATTTGCAGTACTTAAGGCTAGGCTTGATGTGTCGCTATTATTTCCACTTGCAGTAAGAAGTTTCCCTACCTTAACCACGATGATGGAGATGTTATCATCTCCTCCATTTTTCAAGGCAGCATTAAGTAGATTTTGTGAAACCATCTCGATCCCTTCTGTACTATGCTGCGCGATCATTTCGCTAATCATAATATCTGGCACCAACCCATTGAGACCATCAGAACACATCAAAACCACATCATCTTCATCAAGTGGAGTCATTCCTACTTCAGGAATCAGCACCCCTTCAGATCCTAGTGATTTGTTGATCACATGGCTAAATGAATTCACGCGTGCTTCTTCAGGAGACATCTCTCCTTCGATCACCTTGTCCCATACCATAGAATGATCATCTGTCCTAAGTTCAGTCTGCCCAAAGTGGAACCTCGCGTCTTCCCTCACTCTACTCGCTCGATGTACATAGATTCGAGAATCACCCACCCAAGTGAAATACAGAGTGTTGTCACAGATCCAAGAAACCACTATTGTAGTTCCCATTCCCTGATAGTTATTGTCCAGCTTGATCTGACGCAAAATTTCTTCATTGGCCAGAATCACGATGTCTCGTAAAAACTTCAACCTAGCATTGTCTCCCTCAACACCAGCACAGTTCGCCTTGAATTCTGCCAAAACAACATCTGTAGCGATTTTTGATGCTACTTCTCCAGCATTGGTCCCACCCATACCGTCAGCCACAATAAATAAGTGTCCAAAGTCGGAAGCCTGCGCTGCTTCAGGATAGCAGCAAATCGCATCCTCGTTTAGCTGTCTTACTAAACCAATGTCGGATATGGAAACAAAGCTAAGTTTCATGAATAGGTGTCTTATCTGGTTATATTCTGCATAGGTACTGCCATCGCAAACTGTGAACCTAGGCCTGAAACAACTATGCCTACAACGTAGAACTCTCCGTCGCGCTTAGCGATAACTGGCCCTCCACTATAACCTCCCATTACTGAAGTATTGGACAAATTTATGAGGCCATCCATAATTCGTGCATTGGCAATTCTATTATTGGAGTATTGTGGATCTAAGTACTTTGGCTCATATGCGAGTTGCTTATCTCTCAAAACAACATTATACTCATCATCTTGCAAATACATTCCTGCCGGAAACCCTAGTGCCGTAACTGCCTCACCCTTTTGAAGATTTTGGCTTAATTGCTTGCTACTGGGTAGTCCACCCGATTGTCCTGAATAATCAATATAAACCCAATCATGCTCACGTTTCCCATTCTGCATAGCCATGACCTTAACCTTGACTCGTTTCTTCTTTACCTTACCTGTCTTTTTATTGATAACTGGTTTTGAACATTGAATCTCTACGGGCACATCCCCACTTGTCACACGTGTAAACTCGTCACTTGTGAATGTAAATCGCGAACCATCCGAAGAATTTGCTACAAAATGCACTTTAATGTCACCACCATCTTCAAGCATTGCAAGAAAACTGGTCTCATTCTGACAGGCATCCCTACCAAGGAATCTCCAGGGCTCTATGACATGTCGTGCTGTATAGAATTTATTATCCTCTGTTTTAAAGCCCGTCCCGGTCCAAGCTGGTAATGCGCCGTTCAATAGAGATACGTACGTTACCTCACCAGTTTTGAAATCCCTGTACTCAAGTTTTGTCGCTGAAATGAGATAAACATATTTCTCATACTTTTTTAGCGCCTCTAGTTCATCACTAAAACTTCCTTCCACTTGCACTGTAGATGTTTTCTTACCCACGCGATCTGCTGATTCATCATCATAAACATTTCGTCCTGTTGAACTACTTGCAGAACTGGAGCCAGAACCGTTCTGTCTGCTTGGCACTTCTGAAGATCTTCGAGTGGAAGGAGAGCCATCAGCGTAATTAGAACTGTTATGTTGACCGCCTTGTGCTCCTGTATTTCCATCATAATTCGCAGAACTTGAGCTCGAGCTATATGTTCTTCTAGCCGAACTAATATTGTCTTCCAATTGTTCTAATTTTCTTTCTAAGTTTCGGCGTCTTGATCGTTCTGATGCGGAAAGTGTTGCACCCGAGTTTATTTGTCTTTCGTATTCCAAAAGAGTTTCTTGAATACCGTCTCTTTCATCTTGAAGTATCTCTATCTCTTCATATGCCAATTCAACCTTATCCTCTAGGACTACGTTATCCTTCTGGAGCTGAGACAATTTCCAGCCTCCCAAACCTACTACGCACAAGAGCAAAACACCCAAGCCGAGGACTGCCCATTTATAGGGACGCAATGCTTGAGAGGCAAAGAGCTGCATTCTTTGCGTAAATTTCATTGAAGAGGTATTCGTTGGCGTAGAATTGAATCTGAGCTTAGGGCCGCCATTCGAAAGTTCTATTACATCACCATTCTGAATCGGATGAGACGATCCTATTGGCGTGCCGTTGACCAAAGTGGGATTCGTTGAGCTCAAGTTCTTTACAAAGACTTGGCCATTTTCAAAATAAATGGCAGCATGCTGCCGAGAAACGGTTGACCATTCTTCACCGAATCTAATTTGACAATTTGAACTCCTACCTAGCTCGACGTATGGGATAACAATAGTTTCATACGCTCCCTTTGGTTTGGATGAGGTGCCATCCATAAATAAGAGAGTATAGTTCGGCACGTCTCGTCCGCCGAGGGTTTTAAATCCTTGCGCCATCGTTTGACGCATACTTTTTCTACCGGTAATTTTTTGTTCTGTCGTTCTTGCCATGATAGAGGTTATATTTTTACTTTCTTGAGTTTCCCATTCGCTGTTCTTAGATCATACTCGAGCTCGTTTACTCGTGTACATAATTCGTATTTCATCTCACCAATTCGTATATTCTCATTATTTATCAATCCACATTTTGCATCTTCTCTTACGATCGTTACTCCATTGACAAAGTCTATGGCTTCAGAATACTTTACCGGGATAAGTGGCTCAAAATTGTAATCGACGAAACCCCAAAGTCCGTCGTGATCCTGGACTCGAATAAGATCATTCTTCTTTTTACCAATGAAGACATACTTCGACTTTCTACTCTCTAGATCCTTGACTTGGCTCTTGTACGACGGCAACATCCAAAACCCAGGCGACTCCATCAAGAATCCCGTCTCATGATCCTTATCAACACCTTTCAATTGTAGATGCAAGAGTATATTCAGAATAGAAAAAGCTAAGAGTGGCAAAACTAATACGGCCAACCAGAGTCTTCCTCGTCGTTTTTTCCGTTTCCGAGGGGGTGTAAATTCAGTCTCATGGCTAGTCAAGTCTTGCGCTTTCTGAATATTCTGGCTACCCGTATTTACTGACAGATACTCCGTATTCCTAACAGTTTTTGTATTCTCGTTGCTCCAGAATCCTTGATCCAGAAAACCCTTACTCTCTTTCCATAGCTCCTCCACGCTTGGCCGATCAGTAGGATTTGGCTCCATACAACTCAGGACAATATCTTGGTAGAAGTAATCTGTATATCTTACTTCTGGCACCTCAATACCTTTTTCATCTGCCAGCAATTGACCGATTCCAATATCACTTCGACCTGAAGGGAATTGCCCTGTCATTAACTCATATAGCATAGCGCCTAAGCCAAAAACATCTGATTGGTAGGTGCTCTTACCTTGCCACTGTTCTGGACTGGCATAGTGCATACTCAAGCCAAGTAATTCTGTCTGTCGTGATTGTTCTGCAACAGAGCGTTTTATACTCGTACTGATTCCAAAATCTGATAGATAGAAAGAATAGTCATCACCCTCTACATTCACCAGAATATTATCAGGCTTGATATCGTTATGTACTATACCATTTTGCTTGAGATAAACCAGGGCCGATGAGATATGATGGAGTAATCTTACCAAGTCGTATTCTCTGAACAAACTATCTTTACGACTACCCTCTTGTATTGCCTTCTTGATCTTTTCATCCAGTATAATATCAAGACTCATATCATATACGGGCAACTCAATACATGAGAGTTCGTTATGAATTAAAAACCTATTTACTTTAGCAATATTTGGATGAGACAAGAACGACATTTGTGTATACTCACCTCTAAATGCTTCAATTCTTCTAAGGTCTAGTGCTTTCGTGTCATAGATCTTTAGAACAGCTTCGCGATTAGACTCAGACACTTTCCAAACTTCTGAATTAGTCCCACTGCCAAGTAATTCTTGTAGGGTATAATTTTCAAGTCGATCTCCTTCTTTAAAATTCATATCTACTTATTACAGACAACTTTGAGTGTAGTGTCACCGAGAACTAAAATATCTCCGCTCTTAATATTTTCACCCCGAGCGGAAACACTTTTATTGTTCAAGAAGGTGCCATTAGTCGATGAGGACCTCATCCTATCTTGACCTTCTTGACCATCTCGTAGTAACCATCGATCCCTAACCAAGCTCAACATTGCATGTCTACGTGAAATAAATCGCGTGTCATCTTCTCGGATCCCGATTGTGTTCTTTCTGTATCCGATCTCCTCGTAGCCTAGGGTTAGAGTATCACCACCTGATTCTCTGAGTAACTCCATGAGCCGGTACTCTTTTCCAATATCTAAACCATTCTTTATGACCAATGACAAGTTAGGGCCGTAGTCTGCTCCATTTATACCTGAGTCAATCGACCTATTACCAAACAGGCTCATCAAATCGAGAGCTGACGGTCTTGATAAATAATCTGCATTGAGACAAGCGTGAATACCATTTACTAGGTTGACCGGTAGATCTGGTCTATATCTCTCCAGCCGCACATACTCATTGAACTGCATACGTTTGAAATAATCAAGTGGCTGACTCTCCATGAACTCCTCAGCACCGTATGGTAGTTTCCCTGCTGTAATTAATTCATAGTACAGTACTCCAAATGAAAATATATCTAATGCGGAAGTGGCGCTCTTGAAAGAAATTTTAGGATCTAGTTGCTCTGGTGGGGCATATATCAGAGTACCATAGACCTCCTTTGCTCGTCCCCAAAAACTACTTTGGGTGACACGTCGTCCAGCTACGATAGATATATCAAAATCTGACAGCTTGGCTTCGTAATGCTTGTTGAAGAGAATATTTTCAGGCTTTATATCTCTATGAAACACTCCATTAGAATGTAAATCATTCAGACCAGCCAGTATCTCCATAGACAGCTTGGCGAGCTTGGCGCGATCGCTATAGATTTGTTTTCGGTCAGCAAGACTACCATTTTCGCAGTAGTCCATTAATAAGCATGGATTCCCATGAATCTCAGATAAGTCAAGATTGCGGACTAGGTGATCAGAGTCAATTAATCCTGCCTTATAGCCCTGTTCGAATCTCTGGCGACAGCTATCCCATTCTTGTGGACGCTTTCTCCATAGATCGAGCACCTTGAGAGCGAAACACCTAGCCCTAGAATCGTGCACTTTGTACACCGTTCCGAAACCACCTATCCCAAGTTTTTTCCCAACAGCATAGTGCTGATTTGCTAGGAAAATCTTTTCACCCACTTTCAAATCTACTTTTTCAGCAATCAATTCCATACAACCAGTTCTTTAATCGGTATGAAGAGAATTTAGAACCCAAAATATGAGGTGCGTCAGATTATATACCTTTTCTAAGCCCCTGGTGACGATAGCATCTACATCCTGCAGTAGCTGAGCCCTAAATTGGAGCCCTTCATCGCTGCCAATCTTACTGAAGTACTTGAATATCTTGGATAGACTAGACGAACCCTCCAAATCATGAGAGCGTGTGAAGCTAGCACTTGGCAAACCAGTCTGTAATGCCTGCAAGATGAAGCTAGATCGTTGTAGTAATGAGAGTGTTTTATCTAGGATAGAATGCACAGTTTTTCGGATTGAGCTTTATCAGGAGCACGATTGTTCTAGTCGAGTTTTAGCCGCGAAGCCTTCAAATATACTAGATTAATGGATGTTTCGGTCTCTATTTGACCGAAAAAAAGTAAGAAGTCACACTTCTAAACCAATTATTTATCGAAACCCCCGAAAATGAGGATAAGCCAAATAAATTTTAAGCAAGAATCTTTGACCAGAGCGATAGGTTCCACATTCCTCTATTAACATTGCCCTGCCTATCAGGATAATGCTCATTGCATTCTTATGCCCCACCATTCTGATGTGCTTCACTCCTCAGCAGAGCTCTTTTCCGCTTTGATAGCTGTCAGAAAGATATAAACAAGTGTTATTATTGACCAGAAAAGCTCCTACCGTCAGGTTTGGTGTTTGGTCAAAACTGTCAACAGTTTTTATGATTCTTCCAGCTGTAGCTCCTCCCCACTCCTACCACCACCCCTGACCAACACCCACTAGCGACCAAAAAATGCACAAATAAGATGGGGATCTATCTTTGCTATAGGAGGAAATGATATATCTCTCCTCCCTTATATTTCATTACCTTCAATCTCTAATCTGATAGAGAGAGATGATGAATAGAAGAAGAATGTTAGCTACAATCCCCACCCCATGATCACCGGAGAACTCAAGTCACAAGTAGACTCAATATGGAACGCCTTCGCCGCTGGCGGAGTCGTCAATCCACTCACTGTGATAGAACAGATGACCTATCTGATCTTTATACGTAGGCTGGATGAGCAGCAACAACTGCAAGAAAAGAAAGCTAATCTCGCAGGTATCCCTGTAAAGGCCGCCGCTTATACGAAAAAGCAAGCCGTATTCCGCTGGCATAGATTTAAGAATGCAGATCCAGAGACCATGTTTGAGCTCTTCACCAAACCACAGCCAAAGCATGGAAATCTGACCGTGTTTGAACATATGAAGAATCTTGGCGAAGACAACGGAGTCTTCGCGCAGTATATGAAAGGTGCTACCTTCATGATTCCTACTCCAAGACTCCTAGACCAAGTCGTGCAGCTCATCGATCTGATCAATATGGATGACAAGGACACCAAGGGAGACCTATACGAGTATTTACTATCCAAGATTGCATCTGCAGGTCGTGCTGGCCAGTTCCGCACTCCTCGTCATATCATAGACATGATGGTAGAGCTCATGCAACCGGGCCAAGAAGAGATCATCTGCGATCCTGCCGCCGGTACCTGTGGTTTCCTCATAGGATGTGGCAAGTACATCCAGCAGACTCATAGCGACTGGTTCATGGATCGCAAGTTCCGCAAGCACTTCAATGAGAGCATGTTCAACGGAATCGAATTTGATCCAACCATGCTTCGTATCGGAGCAATGAATCTACAACTCCACGGTATAGAGCAACCCATGCTCCGTGACAAAGATGCTCTGAGCGAGACCAATGCGGATATCCGCGACGCCTATACCCTCATCCTGGCCAATCCGCCTTTTAAAGGCACCCTAGATTCAGATAGTGTAGAGAAGTCACTCACACAAGTCTGCAAGACTAAGAAGACAGAGTTACTATTTCTCGCCCTCATGCTCCGTATGCTCAAGGTCGGTGGCCGCTGTGCGGTTATTGTGCCAGATGGTGTGTTATTTGGCGGAAGCCGAGCCCACAAGGGGATCAGACAAGAAATCGTAGAAAACCACAAACTCGACGCCATCATAGACATGCCCAGTGGTGTATTCAAGCCGTACGCAGGAGTGAGTACAGCCATTCTCATATTTACCAAGACCGGTACCGGTGGCACTGATCATGTCTGGTTCTATGAGATGAAGACCGACGGATACAGTCTCGATGATAAACGCAACGAGCTCGGTGAGAGCGACATCCCAGATATATTGAAGCGCTTTCGCGCAAATGCCAAGGAACGCAAGCGAGCACGTACGGATCAGAGCTTTCTCGTACCCATCGAGGAGATCCGAGAGAATGACTACGATCTCAGCATCAATAGATACAAGGAAATCGTCTACGAAGAAATCGAATATGACCCACCAGCACAGATCATAGCTGATATCCGTGAGCTAGACAAAGAAAGAGCAAAAGCTCTAAAGAAACTCGAAAAGCTGCTCCGTGACTAGGGAAGAAGTAGAACAAATAATCGCCCTCGGCGAAGGTCTGCATGTAGAATTCAAACGCTCTTTTGACAAGCAGCACTCCAAGACTCTTACTGCCATGGCTAATGCCCAAGGTGTGACAATCCTCTACGGCGTAGAAGATGATGGGACTGTCACTGGATACACTCTCACCAATAGCCTCAGAGCCAAAATAGAAAGACTCGCACGCGATTGCGATCCCTCCGTACCGATAAGTACGGACACAGTAGATCTGGGACAGCAGTCCGTGACAATTGTCCATGTAGACCCATCAGACCAAGCACCACACAAGTGCACCTATGGATATTACTTACGAGTTGGATCTGAATTTGTCAAGATGACTACAGAGCAGCTTGTCGCATACATCAATTCCAGAGGCATGATCGCCTTTGATGATCATGTGCGGACGGATCTCATGTGGACAGATGTCCTTGATACTAAAAAAAATAGCGAGGTATAAATTATTCCTCTCGACCAGCGCTCAATTGCTTGACGATGCAATCTTACTACAGAGTCTCAAATTTATCTCAGGTGATCATCCTACACATGCTGGACTTCTACTACTAGCCAGTAGCAATGAGTATCTCATCCCACAATCAAAAGTCAGATGCGTTGCATATCTCGGTACGGAGACAGGTTCTAGGATTCTGGATCAGAAAGACTTCAGTGAAGATCTCATCGATTCTATAGAGAATGGTGTGAGTTTCCTACTCAGACATCTCAATAGGGGGATCACAATCCGTGGTACACGCAGAGAGTCTGAGCTAGAAATTCCAGAAGAAGCACTACGCGAAGCAGTGGTCAATGCCCTAGTCCATAGAGACTACAACCTGCGAGGTGCCAATATCAAGCTCGAAGTCTTCTCTGATCGCGTAGAGATATCCAGTCCTGGTCCGCTTCCTCCGGGTATGACCATTGACGATCTAGGAAGCAGAAGTCTAGCACGCAACCCCGTCCTTACTGACGCTCTCTCTCGCACGAGCTATATGGAGAAGCTTGGCACTGGAATCAACAGGATCGAACAGCTCATGGCACAGAGCGACCTGGCCTTACCTACCTATGCAAGCACAGGATTCTTCACCATCATATTTGCCCGCACCCCCCAAGTCACCCCGCAAGTTACCCCGCAAGTTACCCCGCAAGTCGAGAAGCGTATTACAGAGCTAATTACGAGACTGTCTGAACCCAAATCAGCTCAGGAACTACGCACCGAAATGGGCTTAAATGATAGAGAGTATTTCCGCAAAAGAGTACTTCAAATAGCTCTTAATCAAGGTTTTATAACACCTACGATACCAGACAAGCCCAACAGCAGGAATCAAAAATATCGACTCACAGCGAAAGGCAAAGAGCTCAAAACAAAAGCTAAACAGAAGAAGCAATGACCATATTTCTATCCACCTACCCCGCAAGCTACCCCTTAAGTCACCCCGCAAGTTACCCCGCAAGTCGAAAAGCTCATCCTAGCCCTAGTCGGTGAGATGCGAACAACAGAATTACAAGGATTACTCAAGCTGAACAGCCGAAAAAATCTAAGAGAACGATATCTTCAACCAGCTCAAAATGAGAAACTTATAGAAATGACCAAACTTGATAAGCCTAGTAGCTCACAACAGAAAAACCGCCTCAGTGTAAAGGGAAAACAACTGCAAAGGCGACTCAGGGTCAGTCTAAATAATTAGTCACTACTTAGGTCAACACGCAAGACACCATGCATGATAGTCGTCTAGTAAGGGTCATGGATGGGGAAATGGTGAGATGCTCAGAGCTGATCTGCTAGCCGCATTAGAATACGTACTCCGCACCTCGAGGCAAGGGAAAGCGTCTCAAACGCTCCTTCCCTTACACGACATACTTGAATATTGCCAAAATTCAAGTATGTCCACGCTTACGTAAGTGATTTTTCTTATAATTCACGTACGTTTAAGGGACGTACGTGAAGATTCCGTACATGCAAGCATATACTAAGAGATAAGCAAATGAATCAACAGACACAATGGCAACTGGGCCATCTCCCCCTATCACAAGATGTAGAGACGCGAGCTATCCTCAAGAAATTGCCTGCCGCTCATGCAGCGCTGGCTCAACTGAAAGAGCTAAGCAAATCGATACCCAATCAAAATGTACTACTCAACACTCTTATTCTTAGAGAAGCTAAGGAAAGTAGCGCCATTGAAAACATCATCACTACGCATGATGAGCTCTATCTCCAGGAACTCGATTTAGGATATCACAATTCCAAGGAGAGCAAAGAAGTACAAGACTACGCGGTGGCAGTCAGGCATGGTTTTAGGCAAATAACCGAACAACGAATCTTACGAAACAAAGCGGTCATAAAACTCTATCAAATCATCAAAAAAAACAATGCTGGCTTTCGTACCCAATCCGGTACCGTCCTAAAAAATGACCTTACCCAAGAAATAGTCTACACTCCACCAAGCAATCCCGAACAGATCAAAGATCTTATGGCTAATTGGCTAGAGTATTTCAATGGAACGATAGCTGATGACTTAGATCCCCTTGTTCGCATGGCAATTCTTCATCATCAGTTTGAGAGTATTCATCCGTTTTATGACGGCAATGGACGTGCCGGTAGAATCTTAAACGTGCTTTACCTCATACTTGTAGGTTTACAAGATCTACCCATATTGTACCTCAGCAAGTATCTCATAACTCAAAAATCTGAGTACTATCGTCTACTGCAGTCAGTGAGAGACACCAATGATTGGGAAGAGTGGATATCATATATCATAGATGCAGTCCAGATAACTGCCATAGAAACCATCGAGCTCATTTCACAAATCAAAAAGCTCATGAGAAATACAGAAAACCTGCTCAAAGAAAACTATAAGTTCTACAGCCAAGACCTAGTCAATGCACTATTCATGTATCCGTACACCAAAATTGAGCAACTCGCCAAGCTTATGAGCGTAAACAGAGACACTGCAGGGAAATATCTCAACAGAATGGCCAAAGATGGTATACTAGGAAAAGAGAAAATAGGAAAAAGTAACTACTATATCAATCGACCATTCTACCAACTCCTCATCACAAACTAGATTGAAGACACGTAACGAAGAAAAACAAGATTCCAGGCACAAACCAAATTTCCCCCTCGAGGGGGCCGGGGGGTGTGCACACGCAGCGCTCAAGACACAGTACCGATCAGATAGCCTCTAAAAGATCATCAAATCAAAGAGAGCGACAATCACCTCACTCAACCAAAAACAATGAGAAACAAAAACACTATGACATCCTCTCAAAATAAAAATATATACTAATGGCTTGGGAAGAAGTAGAATTAGGAGAGGTTTGTAAAATTATAAACGGTGCCACACCTTCGAGAAGAAATCCTGGCTATTTTACTGGTAAGATTAACTGGTTTACACCCAAGGATCTAAGCAAATTACACGGAAAATTCATTCTCGAATCTCCAGAAAAAATCACACAAGAGGCATACGATAGTTGCTCAACCAAGCTAATACCTCCGTATTCTCTATTACTAACCTCTAGAGCACCTATTGGCCATATTGCAATCAATACAGCGTCTTGTTGTACTAACCAAGGATTCAAAACCTTAATTCCAGATGCTGGAAAACTGGACATAGATTATTTATTCTATTGCATCAGTTATAATAAGAGCAAAATCAAAGAACTAGGACGAGGAGCTACATTTAAAGAATTAAATACACAATCTATTTCAAGGTTCAAAATCCCACTCCCACCCCTCGCCACCCAAAAGAAAATCGCGGACATCCTTGACACCGCCGACGAGCACCGGCAAAAAACCAAAGCCCTCCTCGACAAATACGAACAACTCACACAGAGCATATTCCTCGATATGTTTGGAGATCCTGTCACCAATCCGATGGGATGGGAAGTGAAAAAGCTGGGGGATGTGTGTGACAAAATTGGAAGCGGATCCACACCACGCGGCGGTAAAGAGTCGTACAAGGACTCTGGAATTTCTCTTATAAGAAGTCTTAACATCCATAATAATAGCTTTAAGCATTTAAATTTAGCCTTCATAGATGAGCATCAAGCAAGTGCATTATCAAATGTTATAGTCGAGGAAAATGACCTGCTATATAACATAACTGGAGCATCAGTATGTCGCACGACTACAGTGCCTAAAGAAATACTTCCAGCAAGGGTGAATCAACATGTGGCAATAATTCGTGGAAAAAACAGTCGTCTAAACAGCTCCTACTTGAAGCACTACTTTTTATCTCCTAATGTAAGAACAAAGATGTATTCGATTGCTACTGCAGCAGGTGCAACGCGAGAGGCGATAACTAAGGGTCAACTCGAGGAGCTTGAAATTGCAATGCCACCACTTCGAGAGCAACTGGAATTTGAGAAACAGTTAAAGTCAATTGAAAATCTAAGAACTAGTACAGAGTTGACCTCAGTTGATGGAGTATCCCTCTTCAACTCCCTCCTCCAAAAAGCCTTCAAAGGAGAGCTGGCTTGACCGCAGAATTTTTTTGATATTTCAGCTAATATAAAACCTACTTCCTAGAACAGGTAAGGCTGAGGGTTTGTCAAAGGATAAAACACTCCGATAATCACAAAAGGGTTATTCCCTCTTCTTCTGTGCCAGGTCATCGTTGTACCCAAGAAGAAATGTATATCATGCTTATCAACAAACTGCGTCTCATATTTTTGCTTTACCTTTTCAAGAGCGACTTGCTCGCTACCATTAGCCCTTGTGAGACAATTCCAATAGAGAGCACCTATCTCCCAATCCTCGATCATCATTCTTCTGATCTTACCATCTCCGTCTTCAAATTTGTAGAAGAACTTATAAGGCAGCTTGGGAATCAAAATCTCGGGATTCCTATCTTGGGCAAATAGGTCTCCTTGTTTTCTCAGAGCCTTCCACTCGTCCTTCCATTCACGTTCATCCTTCTCCCATTCCATAGAGATGATCCGCTTGGGTCTATAGCTTGCTAGTGACTTATTCTGAGGTTCATGAGAATCTTGTATCAAATCGGTCATGAACGTATATACATCTTGGAGGCATATATCTTTTCTTCGTTGCCAATAGTGTTCCGTACCCAGTCTATTTCCGATCTCAATATCTCGAAAGTCATAAAACTTGGGAGAGTAACTCTCTGGTCGAAAATCATTGGTTCTTTTGACTAAGTCTATCTCGATCCATGTATACTTAAGACTACCTACTATCTGACCCGTCTTCAAATCTATCAAAAAACTCAAGGGAACAGGGTAGATTCTAATCCAACTACCGTCCTCCAGAATGCCCGCAGTGCAAACCAACTCATCGTAGCTTCTCGATGGAAGTGGATAAGTCGTCACAGTCAGCAAGACACGAAACCTAGGCATGTACTAAATGTGAACTATGCTATAATCAAAAGCTGGCAGCATGGAGATGGATCGCGCAAGATGCGATCGATGACACTGGCAGAACTCAGCCTCAAAACAAGTGAGTGCAACTCTCTTTTTATCCTTCAGATCATTGAGAATCTTAAGCTGACCAGCAGTCTCTGAGCGAAGTGTAGTAGCCGTATACTGCTCAAACAATTCATTATAATCATTCTGATCCTTAAGCTTCTTTCTTTTGTCTGACTCTATACCTACCTCTGGATAGTGCACGTACTCTATACCGAGATTATCACAATACATGGACAAGCGTTTCTTGCTAAATCCAAATTTCATACTCTGGGCATTCTTTCGCACATCAATAAGCATCTTGACATTGTTCTCTACTAGTCGCAAGAGATATGTCTCTAGAGAGATTCCTTCATAACCTATCGTAAACAGAACAGTTCTAGAGTCGCTGGGCTTCAATTTTTGTATCTCAGAATACTTAACCTTGCCCACTACATCCTGAGCAATGGTGCTATGAATTGCATAAAATGGATAGTTGATATAAGTATGGCTTATTAGCTGACTCCTCGTCATCTGGCCATATGACGCGACTGTCTCTTGTACAAGTAGCTGATCAGCAGGGCGGAGTAATTTGTGATAATCGACTTTATCTTCTTTTTCATAGGTATGCTCAGATTCGGAGAGCAAGCCCTTGTTCACCATGGTATTTAGATCTGCCTTGAGTGAATAGGAATAGCAGCCATACTTATAAGGTATAAAATCATACTCGGCTTTTGCTTTCCGCTGACTGTACAGAAATACGATTTTTTGAATACTCATCTTTTCCGTACTATCCGCTAGCAACTGAATGATTGACAATACCACCTTTCGTCTGTAATACATTAAGATCCGTTTTACTCAAGTGATGGATGAACCTCTGAGAGATTTATACGCAAATGGCTACAATAAAGCTCTGAGTCTCATTGCAAGATCTGACGTGATTGCTCATGTCACTATCAATCGAGAACCAACTACTCCCATTGTTTTCAAGCTTCTACACTATACCAAAGTTAGCACTCGTACTTCCAATGACCAAGAGATAGCTCATAATGACTAAAACGCTTCAAATGCCCCCTTGATACCTCAAAATAATAGAGTGTGCCGAAAAACTGGGTATCTGACTGATCAACAGATGCGTATATAATATGCTTCAGAGCGGATAATACTAATTTTAGTCCCATGAGCAACTTCCACTTTCTCCAGGACTGCTACCCAGACATCTATGATATGATATCAAGGGCAGAGGAGCGCGTCTTCTCCGAGCCGAGATCAGCAGCTCACTACTCTCGGGTCATCCTAGAGCAAGTGGTATCTGAGATCTATAAGGCCGAGGCGCTTGAGCTGCCCTACGACACGCGCTTATCAGCGCTTATGAGAGAGCCAGATTTCAGGAATACCGTGCCCTCACAGATCTTGCGTGGTGTAGATGAATACACGCGTAAGATAGGTAACAGCGGTGCTCACTACGGGTCGACAGTCCGCGGCAAAGACGCTCTCACAAGCATCAGGTATCTCTATGATTTCTTGAAGTGGTTTGCTACTATGTATGCGGAGGAAGCTCCTCTACTCCCTGCCAAGTTTGACTCGAGCTACATCCCTAAAGTAGGCGCGGCACAGCGCGCCAAGAAAAACCAGCAAGACCTTATAGACGAGCAAGTCACACGAGCTGCAGCGCAAGATAAGATCATCGCAGAGCTGAGAGCGGAGCGCAAAGCAGCATTGGAAGCGGCTCAGCAGTCCGAGGCGGCCCTAGCAGAATTTGCGCGAAAGCGCACGGAGCAGCAAGATGCACTGGCTAAGCAAAAATCTCAGCGCAAGGTGCGACTATCTTCCGAGTTTACAGAGGCAGAGACACGTACACACTTGATTGATGTATCACTGCGAGAAGCGGGATGGACTGATCTGAAGACGGGCTATCACCTAGAATTCCCCGTACAGGGTATGCCCATCACACCTGACAATCCTCTGGGCAATGGATATGTTGATTACGTGCTATGGGATGATAATGGTCTGCCACTGGCGCTCATAGAAGCCAAGAGCACCTCGCAGGAAGCAGAAGCAGGTAAGCACCAGGCGTACTTGTATGCCACTTGTCTGGAGCAGATGTACGGTCAACGACCCATCATCTTTTTCTCCACTGGCTACACCACCATGCTCTGGGACGACGTATTCTACTCCTATCCACGCAGAGTCTATGGCTTCTATACTAAGGACGAGCTGCAATGGGAGATCCAGAAGAGAAAGACGAGAGAAGATATACGCAATCCAGAAATCAATATGGCCATCACTAATAGGCCCTATCAGATCGAAGCCTTACAGCGAGTTGCAGAATCAATGGTCGTAGATGCCAGTGACGGCAATGGTCTGCGAGGAGCTAAGCGCGCAGCACTATTGGTCATGGCTACAGGGAGCGGGAAGACTAGGACCTCAGCTTCTATAATAGACATACTATTTAAGTATAAGTGGATCAAGCGAGCACTATTCCTTGCAGATCGCAACGCGCTGGTCAAGCAAGCTAAGGACTCCTTTGCGGAGCATCTACCAGAAATCTCCGCAATCAATCTGACGAAAGAAAAAGAAAACAATACCACTCGCCTTGTATTTAGTACCTATCAGTCCATCATCAATAAGATCGACGGTGACCGAGATGGCGACGAGCGATTCTACGGTGTAGGACATTTTGACCTGATCATAGTGGATGAAGCGCACCGCTCGATCTATAACAAATACGGTGTCATATTTGACTATTTCGATGCTATACTTTTAGGTCTGACTGCTACCCCTAAGCGTGACATCGACCACAATACTTACGAGCTATTTGACTGCGTGGAGGGTGATCCTACTTTTGTCTATGAGCTACAAGATGCAGTAGAAAATAACTTCCTGGTACCCTACCGCAATATCAACTTATCGACTAAGTATCTCCGTGAAGGAATCAAATATGACGAACTCTCAGAGAAGGATAAAGCGAAGTACGAAGAGTCATTCAGAGATAATGTTGTGGGTCTATTTCCAGAAAATATCAAAAGATCAGCTCTCAATCGCTGGCTCTTTAATAAAGACACTGTCAATAAGATTCTAGATGCTCTCATGAGCCATGGCTTGAGGATAGAGGAGGGAGATAAGATCGGCCGCACCATCATATTTGCAAGTAACCAAGAGCATGCCCAGTTCATCGTGAAATGCTTCGAAGAGCGATACCCAGAATATCCCGCTGGATTCATAGCTACAATTCATAATAAAGTGTCACATGCACAGAGTCTCATAGATAAATTTTGTGATCATCACAAGGAAAATTTACCTCAGATAGCTGTGTCTGTGGATATGATGGATACTGGCATCGATGCTCCCAGAACACTTAATCTGGTTTTCTTTAAAGTGGTGCGATCCTATGCTAAGTTTTGGCAAATGATTGGGCGCGGTACACGTTTGTCTCCTGATATTTTTGGGCCTGAGCGGCCAAAAGAATTCTTCCTCATATTTGACGCTTGTGATAATTTTTCTTTTTTCGGTGAGAACGAAGACGGTGCTCCTCCATCAACTAGCAAGCCAATATCGCAACAGATATTTACCACTCGTCTTTCCGTTGCCACCTTACTACTTGATACAGGACAAGACGATGACCGCACTCTGGCTAGCGATTACATAGATACCCTACATGCCACCATAGCCTCGCTGGATCCCAGTAGGTTTCAAGTAGATATGAAGCGTGAGTATGTAGATCAATTTAAGCATCGCGATCGATGGAATCGCCTAGATCACGACTCTGTCAGAATGATCGATGAGCATCTATCTACTCTAGTAGTGCCTGAATCAATCAACGAGAATGCCCGACGATTTGATCTGATGATGCTCAAGATGATTCAAGCCTTGCTGCTCATGAGCGGTCGATACTCCACCTACCGAGACACAGTCGTAGACATAGGCACACAGCTCAGTAAAAAATACTCTATACCGCAAGTGCTACGCGCCAAATCTCTCATCGAGCAAATACAAAATCCAGAGTTCTTCAATAAGATAAAATCTAAGAAACTCGATACCATCAGACACGAGCTGAGAAATCTAGTACAATATCTAGACACTGTCAATGCGCCACGTATATACATGGATGTAATGGACTCTGAGGTATCTATCGTAGAGGAGCCAGAAGCAGCATGGTCTCCACGAAGCGAGGTGATGTACAAGAAGCGAGTTAAGCAGTTCATTATTGACCATAAGCATCATATCGCTATAGACAAGCTCTATCGCAATATACCATTGACAAAAGCTGATATCGACGAGCTTGAGCGCATCATTTTTGATGGTGCAGAGAGAGGCACTCGAGATCACTTTAAGAAAGAATACGGTGATCAGCCGCTTGGCACATTTATCAGAGGACTCCTTGGCCTAGACATAGAAGCCGCACAAAGCCTATTCAGTGATTTCTTGATGACAGCTGAACTGAGTGCTAATCAGATGAACTTCATAAGCACTATCATAAAATATCTTAACACCAACGGTGTCATCGATAAGCGCCTGCTAGACAAGCCTCCTTTTGATGAGAACCATGAGGCAGGTATCTTCGGTCTCTTTCAGGATGATCAGACTGTCAAGATCATACAGCTCATAGATCAGGTCAATGGAAATGCGGAGGTGGGCTAGCTCGACTTGTCGTGAGTTACAGAAATCGAGCTGCATTGGAATGAAGCACGAGTAGGGTAACTACTTACTGGATGTTATTCACTAAGGATACATTTAGTATGGCTAACTCCTTTCTAGTTTGCCCCACCGCTACTATTTCTAAGTATCAAGCATTGGCGGATAAAATAAATTAATTTGCACTCCAAGCCTTTTGGCCAAAGCCACTAAGCCACGCGCCTACCCTAGCTTCTGCAGATCCATCTTTTTAAGGAAGCGCTTGAGCTCATCCATCTCTACATTGCCCTCGGCATTGACGATGATGCGATCAGCTACAATGAGCGCCATGGAGCTGCGATTGTTTCGTTTACTGTAGGACTCAAAACACTTGAAGCCTTCCCATGTAGCGGTGCGCTCATAGCCATCATCCGTTTCAGATTCACTCTCAATTTGGGACCATGCGGCCATGCCCATGAGAGCCATTCCAGCGCCACCCGTATCGGTGATGCTCACTTCGATCTTGCTGTCACCGTCTTTGTAGTCAGATTCTGTGGCGCTGAGTTTGATGCCCATGAGGCTATTGCTTGAGCCTTCTTTGGTAGCACGCTTGTAGCCGGCTAGTTTTTCTGGGGTAAACTCTTGAAGCTCTTTGAAGTGGTAGACTTCAACTTTATCGCCATTTTCATCTTTGGCGCTTAGTTTTTCGATCTCTTTCTTAGCTTCTCGGATAGCGGCAAATGGATTGTCGCTCGACTCGCTGGTCTGAGCTGATTCATCTGACTTTTGGGCGGAAGCCTCATCCTTGTCAGAACTGCCGATACCGAAACAAGAAGCGCACAGCATAGCTGTACAGAGTACATAGAGAAATGATTTCATGATTGGTTCTATTGGTGTAGATACAAAGTAAAGGTCTCCGAGCTATCACAGAAAATATAGTCGACCAATTTAGCCCTATCGGGTGATAAAAATCTCAACTACCGACCATTAACGGACTATATCGTCCGTCCCAGATAGAAATGGAACAAAGGCAAACGCACCATGCCTTGACTGTCTTACCTTACCGTAACGGTCCTTGTCTACCACGATCATCTCTTGAGCACTGTCATCTCCCACGGGGATGACCATGCGACCACCCCACTTGAGTTGATCTACAAGTCTTCTCGGAATATGATCGGCACCAGCAGTCACTAGTATCCTGTCAAATGGCCCTTCTGTAGGCCAACCTAGATAGCCATCTCCATGCCGAGATCGTATCTGCCCAAAACCAAGATCTTCGAGTAAAGCACGACTCTCAAGATGCAGAGCGTGATGTCGCTCAATGGTCCAAACGCGGCCGCCTATCATCTGAAGCACGGCGGATTGATAACCACTACCTGTACCTATCTCTAGGATCTTATCGCGGGGAGATACTCGCAGCAGCTGTGTCTGAAAAGCAACCGTATGAGGATGTGATATTGTCTGTCCGCAGCCTATCGCAAAGGGTAAATTGCGGTAGGCCCAGTCGGCAAATGCTTGATCGAGAAACCAGTGACGAGGAAGTCTACCGATCGCCTGCAAGACTCGTTCATCTTGTATACCTTTATGTCGTAAGACTTCTACGAGCTGTCGGCGCATGCCCTTGTGTCGATAAGTATCAGTTCTAGGCAAGGTTACATATTATAATTAATAGACATATATCTCACTTCTAAAAGCAAAAAACATGCCAGATCAGATCAAATTTGGGACGGATGGATGGAGAGCCATCATCGCAGATACCTATACCCTAGCCAATGTACGCCGAGTCGCTCATGCCACTGCGCTGTATATGAAGGAGCGTGGGCTGTCGCGGGCATTGATCGGACATGATTGCAGATTTGGTGGCGAGATGTTTCTCCAGGAGGCTAGTCGTGTTATCGCTGATCAGGGCATCGAGGTGCACTACCACAAGGGTATCTGTACCACACCTATGATAAGTCTGGGCTTAGTGGCGCACAGTCTAGATATGGGAGTGGTCATCACTGCATCGCACAATCCCCCGAGTTACAACGGCTACAAGCTGAAGAGCGCATATGGTGGACCTACGATTCCTGCCGAGATTGCAGCAGTAGAGGCACTGATTCCTGATGGTCCTGTGGAGTGTAAGGTGGATTTCAGCACTTTCGTGCAAAAGGGAACGATAAAAGAAATAGATCTAGCTAAGACCTATATCGATGCCGTGAAGAAAAACTTTGATGTAGATGCGATCAACGCTATAGCAGGAAATGTCGCCTATGACGCCATGTACGGAGCGGGCTTTGTCATCATAGATGAGCTCTTCCCAAGTATGCAGAGCATCCATAATGAATATAATCCGAGCTTTCACGGTCAAGCACCAGAGCCGATACATCGCAATCTCACCGAACTCAGTGAGATGATTGCTGCAGATGATCAGATTACCGTAGGATTTGCCAATGACGGCGATGCAGATCGCATAGGTATGTATGACGAGCACGGCAACTTTGTCGATTCGCATCATCTACTGCTCCTCCTATTACAATACTTACATGAGCACAAGGGCATGCGAGGCAAGGTCGTAGTGACATTCAGCGTGACGGATAAGATGATTCAGCTGGCCAAAAAATATGGTCTTGAATGCGAAGTCACCAAAATAGGATTTAAGTATATCGCCGAGATCATGACCAAGGAAGATGTCTTGGTAGGTGGAGAAGAGTCCGGTGGCCTTGCAGTAAAGGGTCATGTGCCTGAGCGTGATGGTATATGGATGGCGCTACTCGTGCTTGAATATATGAGCAAGACAGGTAAGACACTGAGAGAGCTCTGTCAGGGACTCTATGATGAAGTTGGCTCCTTTGCATTTGACAGGTATGATCTGCACATTACAGATGATCTCAAGAAGAGAGCTATCAAGCACTGTCAAGACACAGGCTGGACAGACGTAGCAGGCAACAAAGTGACTGGTACGGACAGCCTAGATGGATATAAGTACTTCTGGGATGGTGGATGGCTTATGATCAGACCATCTGGTACTGAGCCTGTCCTGAGAGTATATTGCCAATCGCCTGACCACAAGGAGGTCATCAGAGTTCTCGACACGGTGAAGGCTGAGATACTCGCTATGTAATGGCCTCGACTATTCAGGGCGCATACATACTGTCATAGTGCTCTGATCATTACTTGTCTGAGGTAGTGAGCTTGTACTATAACTAATCGAGACGATGAATTTCACCCTATTGGGTGAAAGCCGTCTGCACATCATCAGTGATCTTTGAGGTATCAATAACCTCAAATAAATTTCTGATGAAAACAACAAAAATTTTACTATTAGCAGCCATACTTTCTGTAAGCATATGTTCTTACAGCACAGCTCAGGTAGTCACTGTAGATCTACAAGAAAATCATAGCGGTGATGGTGGTGGAATACTTCTAAATGAAGAGAATGGTACCCGAGTCCATACCCGTCTTCAGCCTGATGCTTCAGGAGGTGGGGCGTTCTTTCAGTTAGCCAGCGCAGCCCAGTCATTAGGCTTGCGATATGAAGGACAACCAACTTCAGGAACAACGAACGGCATATTGACTATAGCTGGCGTAAGTACCTCCATATTTAACACCAATCTCACAGGAGATGCTGCAGTCAGTCTACCTGCTGGAGCCATAAGCTCGCTGGAAAGAAATAACGAGCCAGGCGTTACTAATAGCTTGGTTAGTTCTACCACGACTATCGGTACATCCATTACTGTCCTCAGGTCACGCACCATCAATGTACCGACTGATGGCTACGTAGTTGCCTATGGTAATAGCCAAGTAGAAGTCAACCACACCGATGGGACTAACTCTTACACACAATTTGGAGTAAGCTCTACAAATACTTCATTCAGCGCAGTACAAGATGTGTCGCTTGGCGTGTCAAGCGCCGCTACTACCGCGCTATACGCATATGCCGCTAGCGCAGTAGGCGTCTTCGATGTAACTGCAGGTAACAATACGTTTTATCTCCTTGCTCAAAAGACCACAGGTGCTAGCTCCCACTTTGCCAAGGACAAACAGCTCATACTTCTATTTGTGCCTACGGCCTATGGTACTGTCACCGATAATGCCCAAGGTGATGAGCAAGATAGTCAAGTTGCACCTGACACTGGAATGTCCGAAGTAGAAATAGCTGAAGAGAAAAAAGAAGCTGCGGCCTTCACAGAAGCACGTCTCGCAATAGAACTTGAAATCATGCAGGCGAGGCTAGACAAGATGAAAGCTAGTCTCAGTGATAATAAATCAGAAGAATAGCGACAGATATTCTAGAGTTGAGAAAGAGACAAGCGGTGGTCCGCTTGTCTCTTTTTTATAATAACACTGACTACTCTCCATTAAACCCATTTCGTGCATTAGGCTTCGTAGCGAGAGCCGCAGGTGCGATAAGATGAGGTGCTTCTCGGACGAGTCATAGCGAGCTATGTGCATCTCGACTGTCGCTCGATGAACGGCTCTGGAGGCTCGTCTTCACTTCGTAAGGCGAGCAGGATAAGCTTGCCTGCCACCGGTATGCCTGCCTACCTCTGGTAGGAGC
>ENA-ORXU01000642-ORXU01000642.1-marine-metagenome-genome-assembly--contig:-NODE-642-length-37203-cov-8.537790_pt1 | contig 37203 bp, 23 predicted proteins | sample MGYA00237869_ERZ511484 | MGnify/ENA metagenome assembly ERZ511484 | reverse complement strand
CGGCACCTTCGAGATCGTGATCGCCGGCCGTGAACTCGACGACGGCGACGTCGCCGTGATGATGGTCGAAGCCGGTGGCTCCGAGAATGCGTTCTACTACTACGAGGACGGCGCCAAGAAGGTCACCGAAGAAGTGCTGGGCGACGCCCTCCAAGCCTGCAAGGTGTGGATCAAGGAGTCCATCGCTCTGCAGCGCGAACTGCGCGACAAGGTCGTTGCAGCCAACGGCGAGATCACCGAGATGAAGTGGACTCCGGTCCTCGACTACACCCCCGAGATCTTCGCTGCCGTCGAGAAGTTCTCGACCAAGGCGATGGAGCCGGCCGTCAAGATCTCCGCCAAGGGCGAGCGCAACGCCGCGGTCGACGCCGTGGCCGCCGATGCCGTTGCCGAGTTCTGTGGCGACGACGGCGAGTTCGCCGGCGAGAACAAGATGGTCAAGGAAGCCGTCCGCTCACTGATGAAGAAGGTCATGCGACGACGCGTCCTCGACGAAGGCGTGCGCATCGACGGCCGCAAGCCGGCCGACCTCCGTGAGATCACCGCCGAAGTCGGCGTGCTGCCGACCGCACACGGTTCGGGCCTCTTCCAGCGTGGCGAGACCCAGGTCATGAACGTGTTGACGCTGGCCATGCCCCGCATGAACCAGATGATCGACTCGCTCAACCCGAACAACGAGAAGCGCTACCTCCACCACTACAACATGCCGCCGTGGGCCAACGGTGAGACCGGCCGCGTCGGTTCGCCGAAGCGTCGCGAGATCGGCCACGGAGCGCTCGCCGCTCGCGCCGTCCTGCCCGTCATCCCGAACCAGGAGGACTTCGCGTACACGCTGCGCCTCGTCTCCGAGGTCATGGCCTCCAACGGCTCGACCTCGATGGGCTCGGTGTGCTCGTCGAGCCTCTCGCTGATGGACGCCGGTGTGCCGGTCCGGAGCCACGTCTCCGGCATCGCCATGGGCCTCATCCACGAGGACGGCAAGTACGTCACGCTCACCGACATCCTCGGTGCCGAAGACGCGATGGGTGACATGGACTTCAAGGTCGCCGGAACCGAAGACGCCATCACAGCGCTGCAACTCGACACCAAGATCGACGGAATCCCCGCCGACGTGCTGTCCGACGCTCTGGCCCAGGCCCGCGTCGCTCGTCTCGAGATCCTCTCGGTGATGAACGACTGCCTCCCGGCCACTCGTGACGAGATCGCCGAGACCGCTCCGAAGATCTCGACGATCTACATCCCGCTCGACAAGGTCGGTGAGGTGATCGGCCCGAAGGGCAAGGTCATCAACACGATCCAGCAGGAGACCGGCGCCGACATCGGAGTCGACGACGACGGTGCCCGCGGCATCGTCACCATCGGCGCCGTCGAGGCGTGGCGGATGGAAGAGGCCAAGATGGCCATCCTCAACATCGTCGACCCGCCCAAGGCCGAACTCGACGCCGTGTACATGGGCCGTGTCGTCAACATCACCAAGTTCGGTGCGTTCGTGAACATCCTCCCGGGCCGTGACGGCCTCGTGCACATCTCGAAGATGGGCGGCGGCAAGCGCATCAACTCCGTCGACGACGTGCTCGAACTCGGCCAGGAGATCGAAGTCAAGGTCGACGAGATCGACGACAAGGGCAAGGTCAGCCTCACCCCCACGTCGCCGCTCGGCGGCGGTGAAGGTGGCAGCTCCGGCGGAGGCGGCGGTTCCGACCGCGGTTCGAGCCGTGGTTCCGACGATGCCCCGAAGCGGGAACGTGCGCCTCGTCGTGAGCGCGAAGAGCGCTCGGCTCCTGCCGACTCCGGCATCGAGACCGTCAGCTTCGAAGACAGCTTCGACGCCGAACTCGCCGACGAACTCGGCGACCTCGGACCGGCGAGCGATCGCCCGAAGTCCGACAACGACGGTGGCAGCAGCCGGCGCGGCGGTTCGCGCCGTCGTCATCGCTGAACAACTCGCCGAGACATCGGTGCCGGGTGCGATGAACCGCACCCGGCATCGGTGATCTGCGACAATCGAACACATGAGAGTCGGGGTCAACGGAGCTGCCGGACAGATGGGACGAACCGTCTGTCAGGCGGTGGACGATGACCCCGAACTCGTTTTCGCAGCCGCAGTCGATCGGCCGGGTTCGGTGTGGTCGGGGGAGTTCGACGGCATCTCTCTCGCACACGAGTTGCACGCCTTCGCCGACGCGCAGTGCGACGTGGTCGTCGACTTCACCGTCGCCGACGCCTCGCGTGACACGCTGCCGTGGCTCGGTCTGCACGGCATTCACGCCGTGGTCGGCACGACGGGCTTCACCGCCGCCGACCTCACCCTCTTCGAGTCGGCGTTCGGCGGCGAACGAGGGCCGAACTGTCTGATCGCACCGAACTTCGCGATCTCGGCGGTCTTGATGATGCGCTTCGCCGAGATGGCGGCACCGTGGTTCGACACCGCAGAGGTGATCGAACTGCACCACACCCGCAAGATCGACGCGCCGTCGGGTACCGCGGTGACGACCATCGAACGGATGGCGGCCGCCCGCGACCAGGACTTTCTCGCCGACCCGACCGAACACGAGGTGTATGTCGGCGCCCGTGGTGGTGTCGGCCCGCGCAACATCCGCGCTCACGCCGTGAGAATGTCGGGCATGGTCGCTCATCAAGAAGTGATCCTCGGTGCCGAGGGTCAGACGATCACGATCCGCCAGGACAGCTACGACCGCAGCAGCTTCATGCCCGGAGTCGTGCTCGCGTGCAAGCAGATCGCCGCACACCCCGGCTTGACGCTCAGCCTCGACCCGTTCCTCGACGTCAGCTGACCCGATGCCTTCTGACGCGACGAGCGACGACGGTCCGACCCGCATCGTCATCGGCGACCCGGCGGTGAGCGACGAGGCAGCGCGTGCACCGAGCGAGATCGACCCGGCGCCACTCGGCGAGGTACTGGTACTCGATCCGACGCCGGTCGGATCGTCGTTTCCGAACGCAGGCCGGGCGCCGGTCGGCGGCCCCGTGTCGCAGGGTCGCATGTACGCGCTCGCCGGGGCGCTCGCCGTGATCGCGATCGCGGTGACCGGCATCGTCTGGTTCGAGCGGGCCTCGGCGCCTGCGCCGGTCCCCGACATCCCGCTCGACGCATGGGCGCCCTACTGGACGCTCGACGCATCGAACGACGCGGCCGAAGAGCGGCTGCCGTCGATGCGTGAGATCTCGCCGTTCTGGTACAACGCGACCGGCGTCACCGACATCACGATCGACCCGAACGCCGACGTCGACGCGACGAGGAGTTTCCTGGCCGAGGCCCGAGCGTCGGGGGCGTCGATCGTCCCGTCGATCGTCGATGCGCTGCCGGCCGGCGAGATGGCAGCGATCCTGGCCGACTCCGAGACGCGCCGCGACCACATCAACACGATCGTCTCGTTCGCCGACGACGGCGACTTCGACGGGATCGACCTCGACTACGAGCAGTTCGCGTTCGCCGATGGGCGTGAGTCGTGGCCTGAGACCCGTCCGAACTGGGTCACCTTCGTGGAAGAACTCGCTCGGCGACTGCACGCCGAGGACCGCACGCTCACCGTCAGCATCCCTCCGGTGTATGACGACCAGCGCAGCCCGGTCAGCGGCTACTGGGTGTACGACCACGGTGCGATCAGTGAACACGTCGATCGCATCCGCATCATGGCGTACGACTTCTCGGTCGCCGAGCCCGGCCCGATCGCACCGCTCGACTTCGTCCAGCGCTCGATCGACGGGGTGCTCGCCACCGAGGCGCCTGCCGAGAAGATCGTCCTCGGGCTCCCGGTCTACGGCCGCAACTGGGCCGTCGGCGCGACCGGCGACTGCTCGAACGTCGAATTGGAAGGCAACACGTCGGTGAATGCCCGAACGGTCGACGATCTGATCGAACTGCGAGAGGCCCTGCCTGTTTTCGACGTCGAGACGGGGGAGTGGTCGTTCGACTACGACCTCGAAGTCCGCGGCACGACGTGCGTTCAGCAACGACGCGTCCACTACGTGGACGGCGATGGCGTTCGGTTGCGGATGGACCTGGCTCGTGAAAGCCGTCTCGGCGGCGTGGCTCTGTGGGCGTTCGGCTTCGACGACGAAGCGGTGTGGGACGAGATCCTCCCGTCCGTCACCGAGAACTGATCCTCGACACCGACCCGACCGAGAGGTGTCGGCTCGATGAATCTTGGATCGGGATCGACGTCGCATTCGGATCGACGGTGCTTTCGTCGTACTGTCGGAGCATGAACTCGCTGCACACGGCGGTCGCAGCCGGACCTCGAACTCGACATCGCGGCGAGAACGCGCCGTGGTGATGCTCCAAGACGGCGGCGCCGACTCCGAGTTCGCCGATCGGCAGGTCGAGGCAACACCCGATGGCATCGTCGGAGCATGGATCGGAGACGGGCCGCCCGCATTCGCCGCCGCCGAACTGGTGGCGGCGATCCACGACGTCCGCAACACGGCATTCGTCGTCGTCGATCCGGCCACTGGACGGCGTGGGATCGCACGTGGGGGAGCCATGGTCGAGGCGAGCCGACCGGGAGCGTTCCCGGTGCTGGCTGTCCTGCCCGCGATGTATCCGGAGTGGCTCGGCGATCGCAGCTTCAACGAGGCGCACGCGACTCGATTCCCGTACGTGACCGGCGCGATGGCGAACGGCATCGCCACCACCCGACTGGTGATCGAAGCCGCCCGCGCCGGGTGCCTCGGCTTCTTCGGGGCCGCCGGGCTCCAGCGCGACGCGGTGCGCGTGGCGATCGACGAACTCGACGCCGCGCTCGGGGAGTCGGGCGCTCCGTGGGGCTGCAACCTCATCCACTCGCCCCAGGAGCCGGCGCTCGAAGAAGCCGTCGCTGATCTGTACATCAGCCGGGGAGTTCGCCGGGTCTCGGCGGCGGCATACATGTCACTCACGCCGGCAATCGTGCGGTACGCCTACCACGGGATCTCCGTCGACGACCATGGTGTCGTGCAGCGGACCAACATGGTGTTCGCCAAGATCTCCCGGCCCGAGGTCGCCCGCCACTTCATGCACCCGGCTCCGACCGCGATGCTCGACGCACTCGTCGCACGCGGTCTGCTCACCGCCGACGAGGCGCGCCTCGCAGCATCACTTCCGGTCGCGGAGGACATCACCGTCGAGAGCGACAGCGGCGGGCACACCGACAACCGCCCGCTCGGGCCTCTCTTCTCGACGATCCAGGCGGTACGTGACGAGGCGGCCGCCGAGCACGGCTACGTGCGCCCGATCCGGCTCGGCGCCGCTGGCGGCATCGGCACACCGCAGGCCGCAGCGGCGGCGTTCGCCCTGGGTGCGTCGTACGTACTGACCGGAACGATCAACGAAGCGTGCATCGAATCGGGGCTCTCCGACGACGGCAAGGAGATGCTCGCCAACGCCGACCTCGCCGACGTGACGATGGCGCCGGCCGCCGACATGTTCGAGTTGGGCGTCGACCTGCAGGTGCTCAAGCGCGGCACCATGTTCGCTCCTCGGGCCCGCAAGCTCTACGAGCTGTACAAGCGGTACCCCTCGTTGGACGCGATCCCCGACGAGGAGGTCGTCGAACTCGAGCAGAAGATCCTCGGCACCACGGTCGGAGAGTGCTGGGAGACCACCCGCCAGTTCTGGAACGACCGCGACCCCGAACAGGTCGCCCAGGCCGAGCGCGACCCCCGCCACAAGATGGCGCTGACCTTCCGCAGCTACCTCGGCCTGTCGAGCCGTTGGTCGATCGACGGCACTCCCGACCGGCGACTCGACTACCAGATCTGGTGCGGTCCGGCGATGGGCGCCTTCAATGCCTGGACCGCTGACTCGTTCCTCGCCGACCCGGCCAACCGCACGGTCGCCCAGGTCGCCCACAACCTGCTCGAAGGCGCCGCAGTGTCCACCCGAGCCCACCAGTTCCGCACCTACGGCGTGCCGGTGCCCCCCGACGCATTCCACTACCGACCGCGCCGACTCGGATGACGCGACACGAGGACACGATGAACGACCTGCGCTACACACCACGACCCGCCATCGCCGTGGTCGGCGTCTCGGCTCTCTTTCCCGGTTCGCTCGACTCGACCGGCTTCTGGAGCGACATCCTGTCCGGCGCCGACCGGATGACCGACGTTCCCGCCAGCCACTGGTTGATCGACGATCACTTCGACGCCGATCCGTCGGTGCCGGACCGCACCTACGGTCGTCGAGGCGGTTTCCTCGACCCGATCGAGTTCGATGCGATGGGATTCGGAGTGCCGCCGAATGTGATGCCCTCGACCGACACAGCACAGCTGCTCGCTCTGATCGTCGCGCAGCGGGTGCTCGACGATGCCGTGCGCGGCCAGTTCAGCGAACTCGATCGCAGCCGTGCGTCGGTCATCCTGGGAGTCACCTCCGGGCAGGAGCTGTTCGGCGCGATGGCGAGCCGGATGAACCGGCCGATGTGGTTGCAGGGGATGCGACGAGCCGGCATCGCCGAAGACGTCGCGCTCGAAGCGTGCGACCGGATCCTCGCGCTGCACCCGGAGTGGACCGAGAGCACGTTCCCCGGGCTGCTGGGCAACGTGGTGGCCGGTCGGATCGCCAACCGGCTCGACCTCGGCGGCACGAACTGCGTCACCGACGCGGCCTGTGCGTCATCGTTCTCGGCGATCTCGATGGGCGTCAACGAGTTGTACCTCGGTGACAGCGACCTCGTGATCGCCGGGGGCGTCGACACGATGAACGACATCTTCATGTACATGTGCTTCTCGAAGACCCCGGCACTGTCGAAGTCGGAGGACATCCGCCCGTTCTCCGACCAGGCCGACGGCACGATGCTCGGCGAAGGGCTCGGGATGGTCGCACTCAAGCGTCTCGACGACGCCGAGCGCGACGGCAACGACATCTACTGCGTGATCAACGGCGTTGGCGCCAGCTCCGACGGCCGCTCGAAGAGCGTGTACGCGCCGGTGTCGTCAGGACAGGCGCGAGCGCTCGCAAACGCATACGACAAGACCTCGTACGGACCCGACACCGTCGAACTCGTCGAGGCCCACGGCACCGGAACGGTCGCCGGAGACGCAGCTGAGTTCGGTGGGCTCGAACTCGCCTTCGACGCCACCGGACGCACCGACCGGCAGTGGTGCTCGCTGGGTTCGGTCAAGAGTCAGATCGGCCACACGAAGGCCGCAGCAGGTGCCGCCGGCCTGTTCAAGATCGTGATGGCGCTGCACCACCGGGTCCTTCCACAGACGGCCAAGATCGACCAGCCGAACCCAGAACTCGACCTGGAGAACTCCCCGTTCCACCTCAACACCGAGACGCGCCCGTGGGTGCGCGGCTCCGACCACGAACGCCGGGGCTCGGTCAGCTCCTTCGGATTCGGCGGCTCGAACTTCCACATCGCACTGTCGGAGTACACAGGAGATGGCGCCCACGCGCCTCGGCTGCGCACCTCGGACACCGAACTCGTGGTCGTGTGCGGTTCCGACGCCGACGATGTCGTCGCCCAGGCCCGGGCGATCGTCGAGCGGGCGATCGTCGACGGCTACCTCCCCCATGTGGCCCAGTCGAGCCAGCGGGCGTACGACGCCGACGCGCCGGTCCGCCTGGCCGTCACGGCGACCGACGAGCCCGACCTGGTCGCCACTCTGCAACAGGCGATTGCGCTCGTCGCCGACGCACCCGACCAGCCGCGGTCGACACCGACCGGCATCCACTACGGCGTCGGTCCAGCGCAGGGTGACGTCGCCTTCGTGTTCCCCGGCCAGGGCAGCCAGTACCTGTCGATGGGCGCGGACGTGGCGATGAACTTCGGTGTTGCGATGGACGCCTGGGATCTCGCTGCCGACCAGGACTGGGACGCCGCTCCGCTCCACGACATCGTGTTCCCGATCTCGTCGTTCGACGCAGGTGCCGAGCAGGCGAACCAGGCACTGCTCACCGCCACGCACTGGGCCCAGCCGGCGATCGGGACCACGAGCCTCGGTCTGCTCGGCGTGCTGCGATCCCTCGGCGTCGAGGCGTCGCACGTGGCCGGTCACAGCTTCGGTGAGGTCACCGCGCTCCACGCGGCCGGTGCTCTGTCAGCGGCCGACATGATCCGTGTGGCGCAGCGGCGTGGCGTCTTGATGGCCGAGGCGGCACAGACGCCGGGGTCGATGACGGCGGTGACGGCCTCGATCGACGAGATCCGCGCGATCGTCGACGATTCGTCGGCCGACGTGGTGGTGGCGAACCACAACAGTCACCGCCAGGTCGTGCTGTCAGGCCCGACCGAGGCCATCGAACAGGTCGAGGCCGAACTGGCCGAAGCGGGTCTCGCCGCCAAGCGGCTCCCGGTTGCGACTGCGTTCCACTCGTCGGTGGTGAGCGGCGCGAGCGATGCGTTCGGTCGCTACCTCGACGAGGTCATGTTCTCGTCGCCCACCGTCCCGGTCCACTCGAACGAGACCGCCTCGCCGTACCCGGGCGACGACGTCGTCGAGATGCGCGCTCGGCTCGCACGCCAGCTGTCGAACCCGGTCCGTTTCGTCGAGATGATCGAGTCGATGTACGACGCCGGTGCACGCACGTTCGTCGAGGTCGGCCCCTCGGCGATCCTCTCCGGCCTGATCGGCAACATCCTCGACGACCGACCGCATGTCGTGGTGCCGCTCGACAAGAAGGGTCGCCGTGGGCTGTCGCCGCTGTACGACGGACTCGGTCGCCTCGTGGCTGCCGGTGTCGAGATGGACCTCGGCGCGCTGTGGGCCGAGTACGGCGAGATCGCCGATCCGCACGACGCCACGAAGCCGAAGCTCGCGATCGCCATCCACGGCGCCAACCACCAGAGCCCCTACCCACCCGCAGACCTGAACGAACTCGTCGAGGCCAACACCGTGTCGAACGACCCCGTCGCCCACACCGCCCCAGCTCCGGTCAGCGCACCGGTGGCGCCACCCGCCGCGCCGTCTGCTCCGGCCGCCCCGGCCCCCGCCGCACCTGCCACAGCCATGGTGGCTCCGCCGACCTCCGAGGCGCCGCCGATCGCGGCCGCAACGGTGTCACCGGCTCCGGTGGTCCAAGCAGCGGCCGTCGGTGTACCCGACGCTGCCGTGCTCGCGGCGTACCAGAGCGCTCAGCAGCAGACCGCCGCCGCACACTCGGCCTACCTCACGTCGATGGGCCAGGCCCATGCGGCCTTTCTCGGCGCAGCCCATCAGGGCATCGAGACGCTCGGGCGACTCGCCGGCGCCCCGACATCGCAGGTCGCAGCCGTTCCGGCTCCCGCTCCGACGCCGCCGCCGGTCGCCTCGGCTGTCGCCGATGTCGCGCCAGTCGTTCAGCCGGCTCCGGCTCCGGCTCCGGCTTCTGCTCCCGATCCGGTGCCGACGGCTCCTGCTGCGCCCGCTGCCGTCGAGCCTGCTCCCGCTCTGGTCGCTGCTGCACCGACGGAGGCTGCTCCCGACGCTGCCGCAGCGAGTGCGTCGCGTGACGTCGAGATGACGTCGTTGCTGTTGGGGGTGGTGTCGGATCGGACGGGGTATCCGGCGGAGATGTTGGGTCGAGAGATGGAGTTGGAGTCGGATCTGGGGATCGATTCGATCAAGCGGGTCGAGATCTTGAGTGCGATGCAGGATCTGGTTCCTGATCTGCCGGAGGTGGATCTGGGTGTGATGGCGGGTCTGGCGACGTTGGGCGAGATCATCGACTATCTGAGCGGCCAGGTGGCTGATGCGCCGTCGGCTGCTCCGGCTGCTCCGGCTGCTTCTGCTCCGACTGCGGCTGTCGCGACTGCTGCGGCTCCGGTCGAGTCTGCTTCGACGAACGGCTCGGATGCGTCGGGTGGTGTGGAGATGACGTCGTTGTTGTTGGGGGTGGTGTCGGATCGGACGGGGTATCCGGCGGAGATGTTGGGTCGAGAGATGGAGTTGGAGTCGGATCTGGGGATCGATTCGATCAAGCGGGTCGAGATCTTGAGTGCGATGCAGGATCTGGTTCCTGATCTGCCGGAGGTGGATCTGGGTGTGATGGCGGGTCTGGCGACGTTGGGCGAGATCATCGACTATCTCAGCGGTCAGGTCGCCGGTTCGTCGTCGAGTGATCCGGGCGCGCCCCCGGTCGAGGCGACGATGGCTGCGTCGGATGTGCCGCAGAGTGCTGCCTCGCGGGACCAGACCAAGGGAGCGTTCGGACGCTTCGTGTCTCGGTCGAACGCCAGTGACGCGCCGGGGTCGGTGACGCCCGGCCTCTTCGGTGGGCGGATCGTGGTGACGAACGATGGTGCCGGTGTGGCCGACGCGCTCGTCGGCCTGCTCGCCGAGCGTGGGGTCGACGCCGTGGTCGGCGACCCCGCCAGCTCGACCGAGATGTCCGGCGTGATCGATCTCGGCAACCTGCGCGACCACGTCGACGCCGATGCAGCCGTCGCCTCGAACCGGTCCGCCTTCGGCGTGGCGCAGGCGTTCGCCCGTCGCCCGGCCGAGGGCGGACTGTTCGTCGTCGTGTGCGATCGCAACGCGCCGACCGATTCGACACGTATCTGGGGGAGTGGCCTCGTCGCCCTGGCGCGGACCGCCGCTCTCGAATGGCCGGACGTGATGGTTCGGTCGGTCGACATCGAACGCGGTGATCGCAGCGAACTCGACATCGCCCGTGCGATCACTCACGAACTCACGAACGGCGCGACGTCTCCGGACGTCACGATCGCTCGGGACGGGACCCGCACCGTGCCACAGACGGTGGAGGTCGATGTCGAGTCGGGCACGCTCCCGCTCGGGCCGTCGGACGTGATCGTGGTCTCGGGTGGAGGTCGCGGGGTGACGGCGGCGACGATGATCGCGCTGGCCGGAGCATCCTCGGCGACGTTCGTCCTGCTCGGTCGATCACGTCTCGACGAGGAGCCGGTCGAGTTGCGCTCGGCGACCGACGATGCTGCGCTGAAGCGTGCCCTGCTCGAGATGGCGACGGCGGCGGGCGAAGCGCTCACCCCGTCCGAACTCGAGAGCCGCGCCGGCGCGGTGCTGGCACAGCGCGAGGTCCGAGCGACGATCGCGTCGATCGGGGTCGCCGGCGGACGTGCCGTCTACCTCCCGGTCGACATCACCGACGCCGAGGCCGTCCGGATGGCGCTGGCCTCGGTGCGATCCGATGTCGGTGCGATCACGGGAGTGGTCCACGGTGCAGGTGTCCTGGCCGACAAGCTGATCGCCGAGAAGACGACCGACCAGTTCGACCGAGTGTTCGACACGAAGGTGGTCGGGCTCCGCAACCTCCTCGCAGCGACGCGTGACGACGATCTGCGGGCGCTGCTGTTGTTCTCGTCGGTGGCGGCGCACACGGGCAACATCGGCCAGGCCGACTACGCGATGGCGAACGAGGTGCTCAACAACGTGGCTCGGAGCGAACGCTGCCGCCGCGGAGACGGGTGCGTCGTGAAGTCGCTCGGCTGGGGGCCGTGGGCGGGCGGGATGGTCACGCCAGCGCTGCGTCGCCACTTCGAGTCGATGGGCGTCGCGTTGATCCCGATCGACGTCGGCGCCCGGATGCTCGTCGACGAACTGTCGAGCCCGCAGACCGGCGAGGTCGTGGTCGTGCTCGGCGGCGGTGTGCTCGCCGGGCCGGATGGAGCCGAACCGCTGCAACGAGTCGGTGCATGACATCGGTCGGCGCGTGAGCGCGTTCGCTCCGATCGCGATCGTCGGCCGGGCCTGCATCCTCCCGGGAGCGCTGTCGCCCGACGAACTGTGGAAGCGAGTGGTCGCCGGCGACGACCTGGTCACGCAGGTGCCGCCGGACCGGTGGAAGATCCATCCCGACGACGTGATGGCGACCGGCCCCGACGATCCTCGGGGCATCACCGATCGGACCTGGTCGGACAGAGGCGGGTACGTCCATGGCTTCGAATCGGTCTTCGACCCGAACGGCTTCGCGATCCCTGCCGACGAGGTCGGGGCGGCCGATCCGGTCGTCCAGTGGACGCTCCACACGGCACGCGCCGCCCTGCGCGACGCTGGCTGCGAGGAAGGCGACTCCTCGCACGTCGGGGCGGTGTTCGGCAACCTGTCGTTCCCGTCGGCGGGGATGGCCGACTTCGTGCAGTCCGTCACCCTCGACGGACTGGGTGTCGACGTGGCCGATGTCGACCTGGCGTCGGCGCGCAATCGGTTCACGTCGGGTCTGCCGGCGCTGATGCTCGAACGAGCGCTCGGTCTGGGCAGCGGCGCATTCGCCCTGGACGCAGCGTGTGCGAGCAGCCTCTACGCGATCCGACTGGCCTGCGACCGCCTCCACGACGGCGCCGCCGACCTGATGCTGGCCGGAGCGGTGAACTGCGCCGACGACCTCTTCATCCACGAGGGCTTCACGGCGCTCAACGCACTGAGCCCGAGCGGCCGATCGCGTCCGTTCCACCGTGATGCCGATGGCCTCGTGCCGGCGGAGGGCTGCGGTTTCGTGGCGCTGCGCCGACTCGACGACGCCGTGCGCGACGGCGACACGATCCACGGCATCATCCGTGGCGTGGGCCTGTCGAACGACGGGCGTGGCCGCGGGATGCTGGTTCCGTCGGTCGACGGGCAGGTCCGCGCCATGCGCGACGCCTTCGACATGGCGGGCCTCGCACCGACCGATGTGAGCCTGGTCGAATGCCATGCGACCGGCACGACGATCGGCGACGCCACGGAGCTCGAGTCGACGGGCCAGGTCTACGGCGACTGCGCCGGTCTCCCGATCGGGTCGCTGAAGTCGAACACCGGACACCTCATCACGGCCGCCGGGGTCGCCGGCCTCGTCAAGGTGATCGAGGCGATGCGCCACGACACCCGCCCGCCCACCCTCCACGTCGACGCACCGACCGATGCGCTCGGCGGGTCACCGTTCCGGCTGCTCGCCGAGGCCGAGCCCTGGATTCGAGGCGATGCCCCCGGTGGCGTCCGCCGCGCAGGTGTGTCGGCCTTCGGCTTCGGCGGAAACAACGCGCACCTCGTCGTCGAGGAGCCGTCGTCGGCCCAGGCACTGCTGGATCGAAGCGTTCCCGTCAACCGAACGACCGAGAGCTGCCCGGTCGCAATCGTGGCGGTCGGCGTCGTCGCGGGATCAGCCGTCGGGCTCGACGCGTTCACCGATGCGGTCATCGACGGCACGCCATGTCTCGACGGTGCGGGCCGAGGCCGGCTGCCCGACCTCCAAGTGCGTCTCGCCACACTCAAGTTCCCGCCGAATGATCTGAAGGCCGCGCTGGCGCAGCAGGTTGCGATGCTCCAGGTCGCCGACGAAGCGCTCGACGCCTGCGGGCCGTTGCCACGCGATCGGACCGGGGTGTACGTCGGGATGGGAACCGATCCGCAAGCCGCGCGCTTCGGTGTCCGTTGGCGGGTGGCGACGCTCGCCCGACAGGCGGGGGAGGGGGCGGAGTGGATCGCCGAGGCGCGTGACCTCGTCGGGCCGGCCCTGGGTGCCCCCGGTGTGCTCGGCGCGATGCCGAACCTGGTGGCCAACCGGTTGAACAGCCAGTACGACGTGGCCGGGCCGAGCTTCACGGTGAGCGCCGAGGAGCACAGTGGCCTCGACGCGCTCGACGTCGCGGTGCGAAGCCTGAGCATCGGCGACATCGACGCGGCGATGGTCGGAGCGGTCGACCTGTCGTGTGATCCGGCGCACGAAGCGGCCTTGGACATCGTGTGCGGCGGCGATGCGCCGGCCCCGGGTGACGCAGCGGTGATGCTCGTCCTCAAGCGCCTCGACGATGCCGAGCGTCACGGCGACACCGTCCATGCCGTACTCGCCGATCGCTCCGGCGAACATCACGCCGACCTGTCGTTGGCCTTCGGAACCGGTCGAGGACCGAGCCCGGTGACCGATCTGTTCGGTCACGCACACGCGGCATCGGGCCTCGTCCACGTGGCCGCCGCGACGGTGGCTTTGCGGCACCGGGTGGTCTCGGGTGGGGCGCCGTTACTCGCGTCCAATCCCGAGGAGGGGAGTGGGTTGCCCGTCGGCGCAGGGCCACGCACCGTCTCGGTCGAGGGTGCTGCCATCGACGGGATCGTCGACCGCTCGGTCCTGCTCGCCGAGGCCACCGATCATCTCGCCCCGACTCGCCGCTCGGCCCCGCGCCTCCACGTCTTCTCCGGTCCGAACGACTCCGAGGTTCTCGCAGCGCTCGACCGTGGTGACGAGTCGTCGACCGGTCCGGCACGACTCGTGATCGTGGCCGACGGACCCGAGCAGTTCGCCATGCGGGCAGATCGCGCTCGCCGCCACATCGACGACGGTCATCCGGCGGGGGTGGGCGTCAGCTACCGAGCCGAGCCGCTCGACGGAGAAGTCGCGTTCGTGTTCACCGCCGGCGGGGCGGCGTATCACGGCATGGGCCAGCAGTTGCTCGGTGCGCTTCCCGAACTGGCGACGCCACTCTCGACGAACTTCCCACTCGGCGATGTGTCGCGCTGGATCCACGACCCCGATCACGTGCCGCTGCCCGCCGACTATCTGTGGGGGACTGCGTTGCTCACCCAGGCCCACGCCCAGCTCTCGCTCGGGTTGCTCGGGCTGCGGCCCGACGCGGCGATCGGCTACTCGTCGGGTGAGAGCAACGTGCTGTACGCGTTCGGTGTCTGGAACGACATGGACGCGATGCGGCGCGAGATCCTCGAGACCGGGATGCTCGATCGTGAGATCGGCGTCGAGTTTCGAGCGGTGGCGCGCGCCTGGGGAGTCGATCGGGCCGAGTGGGCGGTCTGGAACGTGCTCGCCCCGCTCGACGAAGTGCGGGCTGCGATCGCGCCCGAACCCCACGTCCACCTCATGTTGATCAACACCGCGCGCGACGTCGTCATCAGCGGTGACGCCGAGGCGTGTCGGCGATTGGTCGACGAGCTCGGATCGCAGCGCTGCCGACCCGTCGGATACAACCTGGCGTGCCACGTTCCCGAAGTCGCCGCCGAGTTCCACGAGGAGTGGCTCGGCGTCCACACACGCGAGGTCACGCCGCCGGATGGCGTGCGGATCTACTCGAACGGCGTGAACGGGTCCTACGAGCCGAGCGCCGAAGCCTGTGCTGAGGCGATCACGGCGCAGGCCGAGACGACCGTCGACTTCCCGGCGACGATCCGGGCTGCCTACGACGACGGAGTGCGGATCTTCGTCGAGCACGGTCCGTCGGGAGCGTGTTCCAACTTCATCGGTGAGATCCTCGGTGACCACGACATCGTCGCCGTCCACCTCGATCGACGGGAGCGCGACATCGAGCAGATCTTCGAGGTCTGTGCCGATCTGGTCGCAGCCGGCGTCGACGTCGACCACGCCGCGCTCACCGCCCGCCTCGAGATGGGCCGTGGTGAGTTGGCTGCCCCCGAGGGTCCGGCGATGACGTTCGCATCGCATCCCCCGCCCGCGCGGCTTGCGGCCCTTTCTTCGGTGTCGGTCCGAACTTCTGCGGAGACAGGGTCGAGTGGCCAGGTCATGGCGCCCGCGCCGTGGCTTCCGTCGGTCCTCGACGTCGCATCGACGGACGGACATGCGCCTTCTGGTGCGGCGACAGCGACGGCGAGTGTGCCGCTCGACGTCGCGGTCGGCGAGTCCGGCGGACCGCCGACCGAGCCGATGCCGCCGACCCAACTCGCGGCCCTGCCATCCGCTCCGGCTGTGGCGATGTCTCCGGCCCGGGCCTCGCCGCAGGCGGCCTCCGCCGAGCGCGTCGCGACCGAGCTACCGCCCGTCGCCGCGATCCTCCTCGAACAGATCTCGGAGATGGCCCGCCAGCACGACTCCTTCGTGGCGCAGCAGGCAGCAATGCACCAGCAGTTCGTCGCCACGCGCCACGGCTTCCTGGTGGCTCCGACCGATCCGGTCGCGACCGCCGCATCCACCGTCTCCGTCGCCGAGTCCACGATCGAACCCCGTGGCGAGCCCATGCCGCAGCCGGTCGCATCGTCCGCTTCGATCACCGCACCCGCACCCGCACCCGCACCCGCAGCGGCTGTGCCCGAGCCCGGACCGATCGCCGAGGTCGTGGCGCTGCCGGGGCCGAAGTGGGACAAGGAGCAGCTGCGGATCCACTCGTCGGGCCAGATCTCGACGCTGTTCGGCCCCGAGTTCGCACCCCAGGATCAGTTCGCCATTCAGTGCCGGATGCCCGAACCTCCGCTGCTGCTGGCCGACCGGGTGACCGGGATGATCGCCGAGCAGGGCGTTCTCGGCCCCGGGACGATCTGGACCGAGACCGACATCGCCCCCGACGCCTGGTACCTCAACACCGGGCACATGCCGGCCGGCTTCATGATCGAGTCGGGCCAGGCCGACCTCATGTTGATCAGCTACATGGGGATCGACCTGCTCGTCCGAGGCGGGCGTTCGTACCGGCTGCTCGGCTGCACGCTCGTGTACCACGGCGACCTCCCGACGGTCGGCGACACGCTCGAGTACGAGATCCGGATCACCGGCCATGCGAAGCACGGCGACATCCGCCTGTTCTTCTTCGAGTACGACTGCACCGTCGACGGCGAGCGACGCCTCACCGTGCGCGACGCGCAGGCCGGGTTCTTCACCCAGGACGAGTTGCGTGACGCGCAGGGCGCGCTCTGGACCCCCGAATCGGGTCGTGCCGAACTGGCTCCCGACGCTCGGGTCGACGCGCCCGCAGTGACGTGTGCGAAGTCGTCGTTCACTCATGACGAGGTCCGCGCCTTCAGCGAGGGTCGGCCGTGGGACTGCTTCGGACCCGGCTTCGAGTGGACCCACACGCACACCCGCACACCGACGATCCAGGCGGGCGACCAGCTCTTCATCGACAAGATCACCCACTTCGACCCGGCCGGTGGGCCGTGGGGGCGGGGGTTCATGCGAGGCGAGGCGGCGATCGACGACGATGCCTGGTTCTTCGACGGCCACTTCAAGAACGACCCGTGCATGCCGGGTAACTTCATGGTCGAGGCGTGCATCGAGGCGATGTCGTTCTACCTGGCGGCGTCGGGCCACACGGTGCGCGCCGACGGGTGGCGCTTCCAGCCACTTCCCGGTCAGCCATTCGACCTGAAGTGCCGTGGTGAGATCAACCCGCGGACCGAGCGCGTCGCCTACGAACTGTACGTCGAGGAGGTGTGGGACGGTCCGCATCCGTCCGTCATCTGCGACGTGCTCGGGTTCGTCGACGGCAAGCCCGCCTTCCATGCTCACCGGATCGGTGTCGAACTGGTGCCGGGCTGGCCGATCACCACCATGCCCGCGGTCGCCGAGCGCAGCCGTGACGCGTCCGAGACCGGGGTGACGGTCGCGACCGACGCCGACGGATTCCGATTCGACTGGGCGGCGATGATCGCGTGTGCGTGGGGCCGTCCGACCGACGCCTTCGGCTCGATGTACGCCGACTTCGACCTCACGCGGCGCTCGCCGCGACTGCCCGGCGAGCCGTACCACTTCATCAGTCGCGTCATCGAGATCGACGGTGACCTCGACGACTGCACGGCCGGGATGGAGATCGTCTGCGAGTACGACATCCCCCACGACGCCTGGTACTTCGACCGGAACGGTGCCGAGACGATGCCGTTCGCCGTGCTGCTCGAAGCGGCGCTCCAGCCGTGCGGGTGGGTGGCGTCGGCGGTCGGGTCGGTCACGGGCAGCACCGACGACATGCTGTTCCGCAACCTCGACGGCACCGGCACGTTGCTCGGAGAGTTGCGCCGGACCGCCGGAACACTAACCACGCGCGTGAAGCTCACGAGCGTGTCGCGCGCCGGCGGGATGATCGTGGAGGGGTTCGACGTCGAGTGCGCCCTCGGCGACCGAGTGGTTTTCACGATGGAAACCGTCTTCGGCTTCTTTCCGCCTGCAGCCTTCGACGACCAGGTCGGCCTCCCCGTCACCGACGAACACCGGCGGGCGCTCGCGGCGGTCGATTCGAGATCGGCGGTCACGACCGACCTCACGTCGCGTCCGGTGCGCTTCTGCGGTGGCGACGCTCGCCTCGCCGACGAGATGCTGTTGATGCTCGACCGGGCGACGCTCGTGCGAGGGGCGGGTGAGAAGGGCCTCGGCCTCGTCGTCGGTGAGAAGGACGTCGACGTCACCGAGTGGTTCTTCACGGCGCACTTCTTCCAGGATCCCGTGCAGCCGGGCTCACTCGGCGTCGAAGCTCTCCTGCAACTGCTGCAGTACTTCATGATCGACACCGGATCGTGCGACGGCGGCGGTGTCCGTTTCGAGCCGATGCTGCTCGACGCGCCGATGGTGTGGAAGTACCGCGGCCAGGTCACGCCGAAGAACGCGCTGATCACGACCACCATGGAGATCACCGAACAGGGCGTCGACGACGTCGGGCCGTACGTGATCGGCGCCGGTTCGCTCTGGTGCGACGGCCTGCGGATCTATGAGGTGACGAACATGGGCATGCGGCTCGTCCCGGTCGACGACGGCGTGACGACGATGGCCGACGGCCCGGCGACCGAGGTGTCGGCGTCGAACGTCACCGTGAATGCCGAGACGTACCCGCAACTGATCGATCACGTCGTCGACGGCACCCCCGTCGTGCCCGTCGCGTTCGTCCTGGAGTGGTTCGCACGTCTGGCCACCGCTCACCGTCCCGAACTCCATCTTGCGGCCCTGTCGGGTCTGCGTGTGCTGAGCGGTCTGGTCGCCGATCGATACCTCGGCGGCGGTGATCTCCATCTCGACGTCGTCGTGCGGGAGTCGACCGACGATCCCGACGGCTGCCGACTCTCGCTCGAACTCGTCGACACGTCGACCGGCCGACGGCACTATCGATGCACGGCAGAACTCGTGGGGGACCTGCCACCGGTTCCGATCGGTCACGAGGCGCCGTGGCCTCCCCCGGGATCGCGCACAGCCGGTGAGATCTACTCTGGTGACATCCTGTTTCACGGCCCGACCTTCCAGGTCATCGACGAGATCACGTCGGTGACCGATGCCGGCTTGGTCGCCAGATCGGGCGGGGTGCTCTCGGTCGACTGGCCGAGCGAGGACTGGGTGTCGGACCCTGCGCTCCTCGACGGTGCACTGCAACTGGCGCTGCTGTGGACCGATCGACAGCTCGGCGGCCCATCACTGCCCACGGCGATCGGCACCGTGCATCTCGTCGAGGCTCCCGCTCCCGGGCCCCACACCGCCGTGCTGGTCGGGCGACGCTCGTCGTCGAACATGGTCGTGTGCGACATCACGATCCGCTCGGCGACCGGAGCGATCGTGGCGGTACTCGAAGGCATCGAGACTCATCGCCTGCCCTCCTGACCGGCCGTCGCGAATCGGTTCGGTGAACGACGTCGGAGCAGTGCCGGTCTGGGCAGCGAGACGCTGCGTGAGGGAGGCCGGGTGAAGTCGGACGTCGGTGTCTCGGAAGAGGGCCGAGAAGTCGGCGTCGGCGTGCTGCGGTCGGTCAGGCGGCTGCGGTGAGGCGCGTGTCGTCGGCCGGGAAGAGTGCGACGACGTTGTCGCTGTTGCCGGTGGCGGCACCGTTGCGAGCGGCACCGCTGCGGGCGGCGCGAGGTGCTGCCGGAGCGGTCCATGCGGCGGTGCGGGAGTTGGAGGCCATCGTCTGGAGAACGAAGATCACCGGCAGCACGAAGAGTGCGGCGAGTGCGATGACTTCGAACGAGATGCTCATGGAGGTGGTCATTCCCGACCTGTGGTCGTTCAAACACAGAAAGTAGGGAAATACCTACTTTGTGTGCTGCACGATGGCGCTCGGGCGAGTTGCTGCACGATCCACTGGGCGATCTGCTTGATGGGTCGCTTCGATGCAGCTCTACCGGTCGAACGCTGCCTTGAGGCCGCCGAAGACCCACGCGATGTCGCGGCTGGGAGTGATCGGCATCGTGGCTCGCATGCTGATGCCTTCGAGGAGGGCGACGGCATCGGCCGTGATCACCGGAGCTCCGTCGATCGCGCCCGTTTCGATGGCTGCGACCTCTCCGACCGACAGCGAGAAGATCGAGTCGGGTCTCGCGACGTCGAATGTGACTGCGCCGGCCCCGCCGGTTCCATGAGAGATGGCGAGGGTGGCGCCGAGAGCGACGGCGTAGCGCAAGCTCATCAACACTTCGTCGGCGTCTTCGGTCGGTGCCTCGCCGAGCGGCAGCGAGATGTCGCGCTCGTGCACCCACGAATCCCACAGCGCATGGTGGACCACCGCTCCGATCGAGATGTGGCCGGGTGGTGCCTCGCCGGTCTGACGCCAGCCCTCCGCTGAGATGCTGGCCAGGAGCTCGCACCACGTGTTGCTTGCTTCGAGGAACCCCTCCAGAACGACGGACGGAGGATCGACGTTTCCGGCGCCCATCTGGAGCGGCGAAGCGACCGGATCGAAGCTGGCGAGGGCTCTGGTCGGGTCCCCGTCGAGCCCTGCCATCACCGACATGGTCCAGAACCGGTTGGTGAAGCCCAGGTGCACGATGACATCGCGCACGTCCCACTCCGAGCACCGAGTCGGATGTGCCCACTGATCGTCGGTGAGTGTGGCGAGCATGGCGCCGAGTCGGCGGTTCTGGCGCGTCGTCGTTTCGGCGATCAGCGACAGATCGCCGTCGAGGGTCAGAATCGGATCACTGCCGTACCGAGGGTTCAGTTGCACCGACCGAGTCTGTCATGCGCCGACCCCTACGGAGTCAGGTCGCCTGGAGGAGGCCTCGTCGCTCTGAGCGGCCAGCGTTGCGACGCCGTGCCGGGGCCGATCAGGCGGCTGCGGTGAGGCGGGTGTCGTCGGCCGGGAAGAGTGCGACGACGTTGTCGCTGTTGCCGGTGGCGGCACAGTTGCGGGCGGCACGTGGTGCTGCCGGAGCGGTCCATGCGGCGGTGCGGGAGTTGGAGGCCATCGTCTGGAGGACGAAGATCACCGGCAGCACGAAGAGTGCGGCGAGTGCGATGACTTCGAACGAGATGCTCATGGAGGTGGTCATTCCCGACCTGTGGTCGTTCAAACACAGAAAGTGAAAAAGAATTCCCCCGACCATTCCAGGACTGGGGTGGTGGCTCAGCGCTCGTCGGGAGCGGACGCTGCTGTCGGCCTCAACCCGGTCACGACGGCCGTACCGATGAGCCCTGACGCAAGCGCGGTCCACAGCGCTGTCGTGTGGCCCGAGTTGTCGATCAGATGGCCCATGAGCGGAGGTCCGACCAGTGCGCCGACGCCCGCTGCGGTGTAGAGCGCACCGAGGACGCCACCCATCCCGACCCTGCCGTACCGCTGGGCGACGACTGCTGGCGACAGGGCGATGAAGCCTCCGTAGGCAACGCCCAACACGGCTGCGAACACCAGGAGCACGACGTAGCTCGTCCCGGCTGAGATCCAGATCAGGAAGCTGAGCCCGAGGACGAGCAGCGACAGCCGATACAGGCTGAGGATGCCGATCCGGGACGCGATCGCGCCGAAGCCGAGCCGCCCGACGATCGACGCCATGCCGATCACGCCGAGGAGGATCGCCGCCGATCCGTTCGTGCCGGTCGAGTCGACGTAGTCGGCCATGAACACGAACGGCAGGAACAGCGCGATCGAGATGAAGAAGGACGAGACGTAGAGGAGCCAGAAGTCGGAGCGGCCACGGATGGCCTCGAGGATCGGCCGAGGTGCGACCGACGAACCCGGCGGCCGGTGCGCTCCGATCGCGGCGATTGCCAGCAGGACGCCGCACACGACGGCCAGGATCCGATATGTGTCGCGCCAGCCGTATGTCCCGATGAGAGCTTCGATGATCGGCACCATCACGAGCGTGCCGGTGCCGATCCCGGCAACGGCGAGCCCCAGCGCGAGGGTGAGGCGTTGCTCGAACCATCCGCCGACGGCTGCGACCATCGGTACGTAGCAACACGCCACGCCGATGCCGACCCCGAGCCCGTAGGTGAGGTATCCCATCTCGATCGACGACACCTCGGCGGTGATCGCCAGCCCGACGACCATCGAAATCGCGCCGAAGATCATGACCGGGCGCGGCCCGAATCGATCGGCCACACGACCGCTGACGATGCCGAGTGCGAAGTAGGCGAACGTCGTGATCGAGAAGAAGAACGCCGTCGCCGATCGGCTGGTGTCGAACTCGTCGGCCATCGGCCCGAAGAACTCGCCGAAGCTGTACGCCACTCCGAACACGGTGAACATGGCGATGAATGCCGAGGCGAGCACCACCCAGGATCGTGCCGAGTCGACGCCGTGTACCGAGGAGGATTCGCTCATCCGACGACGGGCACCACGCCGACTGCGGCGAGTTCGCCGAGTTCGTCAGCGACGCGTGTGGCGACTCCGTCGGTGCGCGTGACGAACAGGAGCTCTTCGGCATCGGCGTCGAGTGAATCGGTGCGGAACTCGCCGGAGAAGATCCTCTCACCGCCGAACTGCGACGGGTTGGACGCGAGGGTGCGACCGTCGGGCGACGGGGTCGCACCGAGGCACGGCCCGCTGATCTCGTCGGAAACCAGGACCGTGGGCAGGATGGCGGTCCAGCGACTGCGGCGCAGAGGGGCCGGGACGTCGGGCGGCGGGCCGTCGGGTGACGACGCGTCGAGCGGTCGGACGCCGTCGGGAGCATCGACCGACCAGACGATCTCAGCCGGACCGTCGGAGACCGGGATCGAGTCGCCCGCCCATGGCGAGGGCTCGTCGGTCATGTGTTCGCCCAGCGGTCAGAGGGAATCGAGCGCTGCGTCGTAGTCGGGTTCGGCGGCGATCTCGGAGACGAGTTCGGTGTGCTTGACCTGCCCGTCGGGCCCCACGACCACCACGGCGCGGGCGAGAACGCCGGCGAGGGGGCCGTCGGTCAGGTCGACGCCGAAGTCGGAGCCGAACGACGAGCGGAACGTCGAACCGGTCGACACGTTCTCGATTCCTTCGGCGCCGCAGAAACGGCCCTGGGCGAACGGGAGGTCGGCCGAGACGCACAGCACGACGGTGTCGTCGAGTCCCGCGGCGCGCTCGTTGAACGTGCGCACGCTGGTGGCGCAGGTCGGTGTGTCGACCGACGGGAAGATGTTGAGCACGACGTTCTTGCCGTCGAAGTCGGATGACGACACATCGCCCAGATCGCTGCCGGTGAGAGTGAACGACGGTGCGGCACTGCCGACCTGGGGGAGTTCGCCGGATGTGTGGACGGGGTTGCCGCCGAGGGTGATTTCAGCCATGGACAGACTCTAGGCACAGGACCCGGAACATCTCGCCCCGGTCGGGGAGAGCGCCGATCCGTCCGCCTGTCAGCTGCGACGAAAGTTCTTCAGGTTCACGAGGACGACGAGCGCCACCGATGCGCCGACCACCCACCACTGGTACCTCGCCACCACTTCGAGGAAGCTCGTCAGTTGGTCGTCGAAGGTGCGCGCCAACCACCAGAACAGCAGCAGGCGACCCGCGATTCCGATCGAGAGCAACGCGAGTAGTTTGGCGAACGGCGTCTGGCGAACGCCGGTGAGCACGGCCACGATGTTCGACCCGGAGAACAGCGGGATGAGCGCCCACTCTGCCTTCTCGAAGCCGCGGTCGAACGCCGCTTCGGCCTCGTTGTTGAACCCGAGATACTTCTTGAACCACCCGACGGCCTCGCCGGCGTAGGCGCGCCCGATGAGGTGACAGACCATGAAGGCCAGCGCGATCCGGGCGAAGCCGATCACGGTGTACCAGAGCAGCGACACGTCGACGCCGAGCGCGAAGGCGAGGTACCGGTTGCGCGACGACAGCATCAGCAGCAGTTCCGGGCGCGGGTTGTCGATGTCGACGAGCTTGCCCCAGGTCGCGTTGGCGATGTTGGTCGCGATGACGAGCCCGACGAACGCCACCAGCGTGAGTGGAGCCCACCCGGGTCGTTCGTGCGCGTCGGCGACCGATTCAGACACTGGATCGCCGACCGGCGGAGGGAGCGGAGCGGAAGTCACGAGTCCAAGACGGTAGCTCTCGTGCGCTACCTTCGGCGCCCATGCAGGGCCTGATGCAAGACGTTCCGCTGACCATCACACATCTCTTCGATCGTGCCGAACAGTTCTTCGGGCACAAGGAGATCGTCACCGCGACTGGGACGGGGCTCGAACGCACGACCTACGCCGAATGGGCGCAACGGACGCGCCGCCTGGGAGGTGTGCTGGACGCGCTCGGGATCTCGCCCGACGGACGCGTCGCCACGTTCGCGTGGAACACCGCCCGCCACCTCGAGCTGTACTTCGCTGCTCCGTGCAGCGGGCGAGTGTTGCACACCCTCAACATCCGGCTCTTCCCCGAGCAGTTGACCTACATCGTCAACCACGCCGACGACGAGGTCATCTTCGCCGACAAGTCGCTGCTCGGCCTGCTCGCGCCGCTCATGTCGAGCTTCGAGCGGCTGAAGCACCTCGTCGTCATGGATGACGGCAAGGGCGAGATCCCCGACAGCCTCGTGAACGACTGCGCTGCCTGCGGCGTCGAGATGCACCAGTACGAAGAGCTGCTGAGCGCTGCGTCGCCGGCTCAATGGCCCGAGATCGCCGACGAGCACCAGGCCGCCAGTATGTGTTACACGAGCGGGACGACGGGAAATCCGAAGGGCGTCGTCTACAGCCATCGCTCGACGTACCTCCACACGATGGGCGCGATGATGGCCGACAGCCTCGGCGCTCGCGAATCCGACGTGATCCTCCCCGTCGTGCCGATGTTCCACGCCAATGCCTGGGGCCTCGCCCATGCAGCGGTCGCCACCGGAGCCACGCTGGTCATGCCCGGCCCCGATCTGTCGGGCCCGGCGGTCGCGGAGCTGATCGTCGACGAACGGGTCACCGTCGCCGCAGGCGTCCCGACGATCTGGATGGCGGTGCTGCCGGAGTTGAAGGGCAAGGACACTTCGGCGCTCCGTTCGATCCCGTGCGGCGGGTCGGCCGTCCCGCGCGTTCTGTCGGAGGGCTACCGCACCCAACTCGGCCTTCCGATCCTGCAGGCGTGGGGGATGACCGAGACGAGCCCGATCGCCTCGGTGTGCCACCTCGACGCCGACCAGGCCGAGCTGTCGATCGACGAGCAGGCCGATCTGCGCACCCAGGTCGGTCGGATCTCGTTCGGCGTCGACGCGCGAGTCGTCGACCCCGGGACGCTCGAAGCAATCGCGTGGGACGGCGAGTCGAGCGGCGAACTGCAGTGCCGTGGCAACTGGATCGCCTCCGACTACTACGACGACGTCCGCAGCGGTGAGAGCTTCACCGACGACGGCTGGCTCAAGACCGGTGACGTCGCATCGGTCGACGAACGCGGTCGCATCCGCCTGGTCGATCGAACGAAGGACCTCATCAAGTCGGGAGGTGAGTGGATCAGTTCGGTCGAGCTGGAGAACGAGATCATGGCGCACCCCCAGGTCGCCGAAGCGGCCGTGATCGGCGTGACCCATCCGAAGTGGGGAGAGGCTCCGCTGGCGTGTGTGGTGAAGGTGGCGGGTGAGGAGCCGACCGAGTCCGAGATCCTGACGTTCCTCGACGGCAAGGTCGCCAAGTGGCAACTGCCGAAGGGCTTCGTGTGGATCGACGAGGTCCCGAAGACCAGCGTGGGCAAGTTCTCGAAGAAGACGCTGCGCGACGCGCACGCTGACGTGTTGATGAACGACCAGTGACGGCGGGGTTCTCTTCGTCGGCGTCGCAGCGAACGTCTCGTCGTTCGCTCGGGATCGCCGCTGGGTTCGTCGTCCTCGCCACCGCCGCCTGCGCGCCCGACCCGCCCGACACCTATTCGGTCGAGGCGCCGCCCGACGCGACGTTGCCGCCGCTGCCGACGACCATCGCTCCTGCTGCCGACAACGCGCCCGAGGTGATCGCGTTCGCTCCGAACGGCGAGACAGTCGACGTGCGATCGCTCGACAACAGCTTCATCGCCCCGACCATCGAGATCGAGGCGGGCACCGAGATCCGCTGGATCAACGGTGGGCGCAACGAACACAACGTGTTGCCGGTCGACGACCGACTCGGCTGGGGTGTGGAGCGAGACGACTTCGTTCCCGGTGACGAGTACGCCCACGTGTTCGCCGAGCCCGGTGTGTTCGCGTACTACTGCTCGATTCACGGCACGAAGGAGGTCGGCATGGTCGGCGCAGTCATCGTCGTCGAGCCCACCTGACCGAGTGGGAAGGGATTCGGAAAACGGCGGCGGGCCGAGATCGAAACTCACGCCCAACAGTCGCTCTGGGGCACCCTCGATCGGCGGTTCCGTGCGACAATCGTGGCCATGAGCGCCACGGTCGACGATATCGACATCGGTCCGGACGAACCGAAATCGACCGGCGAGGTCGAGTTCGTCGCCAAGAAGAAGCACTCACTGGCCCTGCGCTGGATGCACTGGGTGAACTTCCCGGTGTTGATGGTGATGATGTACAGCGGGATGCGGATTTACTGGGCTGACCGCCGTGAGCCGTACACGCTCGGTATCGGCGGATGGGAGATCTTCACCTTCTGGCCCGACACGGTGAACTCGGGCCTCGAACTCTCGTCGAATCTCGCCAAGGGCATCGCCTTCCACCTCAACTTCGGCTGGTTCTTCGTGATCAACGGGGCGATCTACATGCTCTGGCTCAGCCGCAAGGGTCAGTGGCGCCACGTCGTTCCCGACGCCCAGGGTCTCAAGGACGCCGGCGCAACGGTCGCTCACGACCTCCACCTCACGAAGAAGAAGCCCGTCCAGGGCAAGTACAACGCTGCGCAGCAGATCACCTACAGCGCGGTGATCCTGATCGCGATCCTGCTCGTCGCATCCGGTTTCGCCATCTACAAGCCGGGCCAGCTCTCGTGGCTCGAAGCCGCGTTCGGCGGGTACGACTACGCCCGACTCATCCACTTCTCGATGACGATCCTGCTCTTCGGATTCTTCTTCGTCCACATCCTTCAGGTGGTGCGAGCGGGCTGGAGCAACTTCGCTTCGATGGTCACCGGCTACCGCTACGAACGCCGAGGCAACGCCGAGGTCGAGCCGGCCGCATCGTTCGGTGCCGACCTCGTCTCGACGGGAACGGCCGGCTCCGGTGCCGATGTCGACACGACGACCGAAGGAGTCGAATCATGACCGGCGACGCACGCAGCCCCGTCGAGGCCGAGCGCGAACGTCGGCTGCGCGAACTGACCGACGACGGCGACATCATCACCGCCGACGAGTACACGAGGCGCTCTCGACGATCCTTCCTGTCGTTCGCCGGACTCGGCGTCGCCGGCTATCTCGGCTTCAATCAACTCCAGTCGATGGGGACGCGGGAGAACGACAACATCCCCGCCGCACTCCGCACGGGCCTCGAATGGAACCAGAGCGTCTGGCAGACCATCGAACGTGACGGAGCGATGGCGCGCACGTTCCCGCAGTCGGACCGCGAAGACATCCGCACGAACGGATGGCACGGGCTCCGTGCAATGAGCGGTGTCACGGCGGAAGACGACCTCATCCAGGTGAGCGCCGAGGAGGCCGAGGCCTGGGAGATCTCGATGACCGGCGCCGACGGGGCGGCGCTCGACCCGATCCCGCTCGCGTCGATCAAGTCCGACTTCGAAGTCCACGACATGACGTGGGAGCACAAGTGCGTCGAGGGTTGGGCGAACATCGTCCACTGGACCGGAGTACGCGTCTCCGACGTGCTCGAACGCTACGCACCCGATCAAGTCGACGCCGAGTGGGGTGTGATGCGCACTCCCGGCACGACCGACGGTGGGAGTCAGGAGCGTGAGTACTCAGCCGCGCTCGACGGGTACACGCTGCGCCACCCCCAGACGCTGTTCGCCTGGCGTCTCAACGGCGAGGACATCTCGAATGGCCACGGTGCACCGATCCGTCTGGCGACGCCGCTGAAGTACGGGATCAAGCAGATCAAGCGGATCGGCTCGATCGAGTTCACGAACGAGACCCCCTCCGACTACTGGACCGATCGCGGCTACGACCTCCACGCCGGCTTCTGAGTAACGCCAAGTGCCAGACCCGTAACGTTTGGGGTCTGACCCGGGGCGTTACCTCGGTGGCGGCATGGGACGTCCGGATTCACTACGGTTGCGTCCGAGGTCGGACACGAACCGGGGGAGCTCAGATGAACAAGAAGATCACGGCGTTGGCCGCTGCAGTCGCACTCGTCGTCGCAGCGTGCGGAGGCGACGCCATTTCCGAGACCGAGGACGCCTCCTTCGAAGGCGGCGCCACGCAGACCGCCGAGTCCGACTCCGCCCCGGGGGACGAGTCCGACTCCGCCTCGGGCGACGAGGCTGTTCCAGAGGCTGGCGCCGTCAGCGACACGGATGAGGCGCCGCCCGAGACCGATCCGGTCGCGGCCGACGCCCCGGCACCCGAGACGACCGAAGCACCGGCCGGCGATGCGGACGGCATCCTCAACGTGCCCGACGAGTTCGACACGATCCAGGCGGCCGTCGACGCCGCTGCGGCGGGCGACCTGGTGCTGATCGCGCCGGGCACCTACAACGAAGCGGTCAACGTCGTCACCGACGAGATCGTGATCCGCGGCCTCGAACGCGAAGGGGTCGTGCTCGACGGCCAATTCGAACTCGACAACGGCATCCGCGTCCTCGGCGCCAGTGGCGTGGCCGTCGAGAACCTCACCACGCAGAACTACACCGACAACGGTGTCTTCTTCACCGGCGTCGACGGCTATCGGACCTCGTACGTGACTGCCTACCGCATCGGTGACTACGGCATCTACGCGTTCGACTCGGTCAACGGACAGATCGAACACAGCTACGGCGCCGGCAGCCCCGACGCCGGGCTCTACATCGGCCAGTGCTTCCCGTGCAACGCCGTCGTGACCGACTTCTTGTCCGAGCACAACGGCCTCGGCTACTCGGGCACCAACGCCGGCGGCAACCTGGTGATCGCGAACTCGACCTTCCGCTTCAACCGGGCCGGTGTCGTGCCCAACTCGGGCAGCTACGAGCTCTGCTATCCGCAGCGCGACAACCTGATCGTCGGCAACACGATCTACTCGAACAATCAGCCCGACACCCCGGCGATCGACGTCGCACTCCTCGCGATGGGCAACGGTGTGGTCGTGGCGGGCGGCATCGGGAACACGATCGAACGCAACCTGATCTACGACCACGACAAGACCGGTATCGCTCTCGTCCCGTTCCTCGAAGAGGGAGCGAACGATGATCTCCCCGCACGAGAGGAATGGACGTCCACCTGTGACGACCAGCGGGTGCAGCCGCTCGCCACCGAGATCCCCGAGCAGTTGCTCTGGGAGCCGTTCGGCAACTCGATCCGCGAGAACACCATCACCGACAGCCGAGTCGCCGACATCGGCATCGAGGCCGTGTCGGAGCTGACCGGTTCGCTCGAGAACTGCGTCATCGACAACGTGAGCCAGACGAGCGCACCCGCCGCATTGGCGACGCTCGCTCCGTGTGGTGGAGACTCGGTGCCCGCCGACGACCCCGCCTGGCTCGAGCAGCCGTTGAACGTGCTGACCTGGCTCGCCGACGCCGAGACCGCTCCGCCGGCCGTCGACTACGAGATCGCCGAACTTCCGCCGATCCCCGACCTCGACGACATGCCCGAGGCCGCCACGGCTCCTGCCGAGCCCGCCACGAACGTCCCCTTCCCGATCGACACCGATTCCATCACCACCCCCACCCCTTGATTCCCGGACCACGAGTTCGAGGTTCGGGTGTTTGCCTAGGTTCGGGTGTTTGCCTGGGTTCGGGTGTTTCGTGCAGCCTTTCGTGAAGGAAACACCCGGACCCGGCCCTGAGACCCCACGAAACACCCGGACCCCACGAAACACCCGGACCCCACGAAGACCCCACCCGGGCCTGGCTCGAACAGCGAGTCGTCGTCGGATCAGGCCGCCGCAAACTCGATGCATCGGACGCGATAGAGGTCGGTGAGCTCGTCGGCGATCGCGTCGAGGTCGATCAGGTCGAGTGCTGTGACGCGATCGATGCTCCAGCCGATCCGCTTGGCACCGCGATCCCGAGACTTGTCCTTGGTCGATCCGATCACTCCGAGGTGGCTCGGATGTACGTCGACCTCGATGCCCCACCGAATTGTGGCCACCGACAGGTCGAGGCGAGCGCGTCGCCCGTCGGGGAGGTCGAGCCACGTGACGTTCGATTCGACCGGTACCCCTCGAAGTCGGAGTGCCTGGGCGAGCCGGAGCTCGGCATCGGACTCGGCAGGTGTTTCGGTGAGCGTCTTCAGGGTCTCCAGAAATCGTTCACTCCCGCGACGGTTGACGTGGACGAGTCTGCCGGCGATCCGGACCAGGTCGGCGACGTCGAGACCGTGCTGGTGGATCATCTGGTCGACGACGGAGCGGTGATCGTTCGGGCCGAGATCGGCTGCGAGGTCGAACGCGAGTCGGGGAATGCTCGCGATCGAGATCCCGTCCTTGCGCTGTTCGACATCCGCCGACGACACCTTCGTGGAGCGTCGGGTGCGGACTCCGAGGTGTTCGATGTGGAGTGGGTGAGCACTCGAGACGGTGATCGGTGCGTGTCTCGGCATCTTCCTCAAGCCGACGAGCATTCCCGCAGTCACGCCGGTGACGAAGACCTGCCGATGGGCGAGGCAGATCTCGGCGCATCGCTGTTCGATCGTCCGGTTGCTCGAAGCGAGGCGACGTACCGACTTGAACGGGCGGTCGAACACGCCGGACAACTCGAGTCGGCGGGAGGTGGATCGTGAGACGCCGGCACCGGCGAGTTGGGTGATCGTGATCGCTCCGTGTTGACGTCGCAGGATCGTGTTCGCCCTGCGAGTGAGATCGGCCATGTCGTCCTCCTGTGTTCGGGTTCGGGAGGGAGTCGGCTCATCGGAACGTACCTGCGGATCCGACATCGACTGCCTCCCGTACACCTCTGCACCCGATCTGATCCGGGGCTTCGTCGAGCGTCCGGGTGTTTCCTTCACGAAAGCCTGCATGAAACACCCGGACCCCACGAAACACCCGGACCCCACGAAACACCCGGACTCCACGAAGCACCCGGACTCCACGAAACACCCGGACGCCATGAAACACCCGGACTCCACGAAACACCCGGACTCCACGAAACACCCGGACCCGCCGGTGCCAACAGGGGACGGTTCGTAGACTGGGCCGATGGCAGCCGGGGAACGTGGAGTGCTGCGCCTGGCCGCCTCGGTCACGGCGGTGGCGATGCTGTTCACCGCATGCGGCGGATCGTCAGGCGACACGACGACCGGCGCCGATCGTGATCCGCAGCGCATCGGACCGCAGGGCAACGTCGCGCAGTTCATCGTCCAGTGCGAGGTGAGCCACATCGCCTTCGACGATCCGATCGTCCTCCCGTGGCAGAGCGGCAAGAGCCATCAGCACCAGTTCTTCGGCAATCGGGCGGTCACTGCCGACCCGGGCTACGAGCAGGCGATCGGCGCCGAGACCAGCTGCGACCAGCGCCTGGACACGGCGGCCTACTGGTCACCCACGCTGCTCGCAGCCGACGGGTCGCGTGTCGACGCGATCGACATGACGGCCTACTACCGGCCCGGTGACGGAGTCGCAGCCGATGACGTGGTTGCCTACCCGGCCGGTTTCATGATGATCGCCGGCGACGCGAACGCCGACGAGGCGCCATCCACCGAGATCGCTGCCTGGTCGTGCGGCAGTGGCGCACGGCGCGAAACCAGTCCGCCGCAGTGCACGCCCGACTCGACGCTCCGGCTGATCCTGACCTTCCCCGACTGCTGGGACTCGAGTCGGCTCACGTCGTTCGGGTCGGGTGCCCACGTCCGATACAGCAGCGGCGGATGCCCCGAAACGCACCCGGTCGCGCTGCCGCAACTGCAGATGACCATCGACTTCCCACCGGTTGCCCCCGAGGGTCTGTCGCTCAGTTCGGGTCCGATCGAAACCGCGCACGCCGACTTCTGGAACACGTGGGACCAGGAGAAGTTGGAACGCGAGGTGACCGGTTGTCTCAACCGAGACCTCGTCTGCGGCGTCTCCGACTGACCAGAGCCCGCGGAGTACCCGTCAGGGTCTCGCAGGCAGACCGCTAGATTCGGCCGTCCATGACGAAGCCCCCGGCCACGCAGTATTCGATCTCCCTCAGCGTCACCCTGGACAACGTCCCCGGGGTGCTCGGTCGCCTGGCAGCGTCGATCGGCGAGGTGGGTGGCAACATCTACGCAGTCGATTCGTTCGTCGCAAAGGGGGCCGTGGTCGACCGAGAGATCGTGGTCAACTGCTCCGATGTGGATCACCAGAAGGTGGTCGTCGCCGCGGTCGAGCAGACCGATGGCATCACGCTCCACGACTGGCACGACCGGACTTTCCGGATGCACGAGGGCGGCAAGATCGAGGTGCTACCGCTGTGCTCGGTCGGCGACCAAGATGACCTGTCGATGGCGTACTCGCCCGGCGTCGCCCGCATCTGCACGGCGATCGAGAACGACGAGGCGCTCGCCGACTCCCACACGATCCGCAAGAACACCGTGGCCATCGTGTCCGACGGCAGCGCCGTGCTCGGCCTCGGCAACATCGGCCCGAAGGGTGCGATGCCGGTGATGGAAGGAAAGGCGCTGCTGTTCAAGGCGTTCGGCGGAGTCGACGCGTTCCCGATCTGTCTCGATGTGTCGAGTCCCGAGGAGATCATCGAAACCGTGATCCGCCTGGCACCGACCTTCGGCGGCGTGAACCTCGAAGACATCGCGGCGCCCGGCGCGTTCCAGGTCGAGGAGGCCTTGAAGGAGGCGCTCGACATCCCGATCTTCCACGACGACCAGCACGGCACCGCAGTGGTCACTCTCGCCGCCGTCCAGAACGCCTTGCGGATCACGGGCAAGGATCTCGCCGATCTGTCGATCGTCATCTCCGGAGTTGGCGCGGCCGGCGTGGCGATCGGCAAGATCCTGCTCGGTGCCGGCGCCACCGACATCGTCGGGGTCGACAGCAAGGGAGCGGTGTACGACGGCCGCGACGGGCTCAACTCGTGGAAGCAGTGGTTCGCCGAGAACACGAATCAGTCGAAGAAAGCGGGTTCGCTCGCCGACGTCATGTCGGGCGTCGACATCTTCATCGGCGTGAGCGCGCCCGACATCTTGACCGTCGAGGACATCGGCAACATGAACAGCGATCCGATCGTGTTCGCGATGGCCAACCCCGACCCCGAGATCCGACCCGAACTGGTCGAGGGCATCGTGCGTGTCATGGGCACCGGTCGCAGCGACTACCCGAACCAGATCAACAACGTCCTCGCTTTTCCCGGCATCTTCCGCGGAGCGCTCGACGCCTGTGCCACCGACATCACCGAGAACATGAAGCTCGCTGCCGCCCGAGCGATTGCCGATTCGGTGACCGATGCCGAGTTGAACGAGTACAACATCATGCCGTCGGTCTTCGACCCGGCCGTCACGCAACGGGTGGCGGCCGCGGTCGCGGAGGTTGCGCTCTCCGATGGCGTCAGCCGCCTCGACAAATAGCCCGGCTGTCGACAGGTCACACGCTGACCGATTTGCGGCGCGAAGTCCGACTGGAGTCGGGCTGTTTTCACGCCGATGATCATTGTGTGAAGAACGTGGGAACGATCAAGGGGTCGGCGGCAGCGCGACCTACCGTGCCGCCGTGGCACTGATCGAGCAACCCATCGAGCAGCCGCTCGTCGGGTCTCTTCCCGAACGGTCGAACGTTGCTCGAAACGTCGCCACCTTGGCGCTGATCGCGGTCTTGGGTGCGGTGCTGTACTTCCAGCGTGCGCTGGTCTCCGACGCCCTTGCCGAGATGCGAACGCTCTCGATCATGGCCCTCGTCGCGCTCGGGCTCCTCGCGACTTTCGAACGACTGTCCCGTGCCGACATCATGCGTCGCCTCCTCGGATCGGACGTGAGCATGGGTCGTGCGGTCACGATTCACGACGTCGGAACCGCCGTCAGCAAGGGCGTCCCGCTCGGTGGGGCACTCGGCACGGCCGCTCGTTGGACGATCGTGCGCGAGTCGGGTGTCGTCCCGGCACGCTTCGCCACCACGCTGATCGCCTACGGCATCGCCACGACGTTCGTGTCGTGGCTGCTGCCGTTCATCGCTCTGTCGGTCGACCTCACGCAGCGATCGGCACAACTCGTCGACGTCGCCATCCTCGGAGGTATCGCAGCCGTCGTCGCCGCCTCGGCGCTGTTCTGGCTCGTCGTTCTGGGTTCCGAACGCCTCGAGGGTTGGGCGTCACGTCGGATCTGCTCGATGTGGACGCGCCTCGCCGGCCGGATCCCCTCGCTCGCCGGACACGACCCGGCCGCCACGGTTGCCGACGTCCGACTCGAACTGATCGCGATCGCACGCCGACCGTGGTCGCTGCTTGCCAAGGCGATGGCGTCGCAGGCATGTGGCGGGGTGATCCTCTTCGTCACGCTCCGTTCGCTCGACGTCGGTGCCGAACTCGAAGCGACCGAGTTCTTCCGGATCTTCTTCATCACGCACCTGCTCGGAACCTTCGCACCGACGCCCGGTGGTGTCGGTGTGGTCGAGGCCGGCATGACCGGAGCGCTGGTCGCCGGGGGAGTCGACGCCACGCAGGCGCTCGCCGCCGTGCTGGTCTTCCGATTCCTCACCTATGTGGTCCCGATCGCGCTCGGGGCGGCGCTGTACGTGGCGTGGCGAGTGGGCCGGGTTCGCCTCGGTGCCTCCGAATCGGCCATGATCTCGGCTCATGGGCCATCCCTCGACACCGACATTTCGCACGTTTCACGCTCTTCGGATCAAAGGTTTCGCCGGCGTCGAGACGATCGCTGAGATCGCCGCGCTCGACGCTGCCGAGGTCGAGACCCACCTGGCCGAACTGGCTGAGGCCGAACACGCGACGTATCGAGAGAAGCGCTCGCTCTGGCAGTTGACGCCCGACGGTCGAGTTGCCCACGTCGACGCTCTTGCTGCCGACCTCGACGGAGTCGACACTGCGGCACTGCTGGGCTCGGTGTACCCGGGGTTCGTCGAGGTGAATGTCGGTTTCAAGGAGCTGTGCGGTGACTGGCAACTCCGCAACGGTGCTCCGAACGACCACACCGACGCTGCCTACGACGAGGGAGTGGTCGAGCGACTCGTCGAGATGCACCAGCAGGCGCTCCCGCTCGTGGGCGAGATGGGCGAGCAACTCGATCGGTTCGCGCCATACGCGCCACGGTTGTCGTCGGCGCTCATCGACCTCCAGGAGGGAGACTCCAGCAAGTTCACCGGGGTGATGTGCAACAGCTACCACGACGTGTGGATGGAGCTGCACGAAGATCTGATCATCACGCAGGGCATCGATCGTGCCGCCGAGGGCAGTTTCTGACGACCTCCGTACGCCGGGCCGTCGAGAGTGCTCGTCGGGCGTCACCGGAATCGGCGCGCCGGTTCTCCGCCTCGGTGCAATAGGTTCGTGCTCGTGAATCTCCACGTACTGCGATGGTCGCGATGACCGCGCTGCTCGGCCGTGTGGCCACGGCCATGCTCACCCCGTTCGACGAGAACGGCGAACTCGACGTCGACGCCGCGGTCGCTCTCGCCCGCTGGCTGGTCGAGGAGGGCAACGAGGGGCTCGTCGTCGCCGGGACGACCGGCGAGTCGGCGACGCTGTCGATCGACGAGAAACTGACCCTGTTCGAGAACGTCGCGTCTGCCGTCACCGTGCCGGTGGTGGCAGGGACGACCGGGCTGAACACGCGCCACGACATCGGGCTGACTGCAGAGGCAAGTGGTCTGGGTATCGCCGGCGTCCTCGCCGTCGGCCCGTACTACAGCCGTCCATCGCAGCGGGGCATCGAGATGCACATGCGGGCCATCGCGTCGTCGACCGACCTGCCCGTCCTGCTCTACGACATCCCGAAGCGCACCGGCCGCAAGATGACGTCGGAGACGATGATCCGCCTGGCGAACGACGTCACGAACATCGTGGGGTTGAAAGACGCAGCTGGCGACCCGAGCGAGACGGCGAAGCTGATCGCTCGGACCTCGGACGACTTCGAGGTCTACTCGGGCGACTCGCCGATGAACCTGCCGTTGATGGCGGTCGGCGCGGTGGGTGTGGTCGGCGTGTGTACCCACTGGGCGGCGCCCGATCACGTGGCGATGTTCGATGCGTGGGAGCGTGGCGACATCCGAGAGACGCAGCACCACAACCGCCGCCTGATCGAGAGCTATGTCTTCGAAGGCAACGACGACGCACCCAACCCGGTGCAACCGAAAGTGATGATGAACGTGCTCGGGCACCCGGTCGGCGACTGTCGCCTGCCGATGGGCCCGGCTCCCGAAGGGACCGCAGACGCGGCCCGCCAGGTCTACGACAGATTGGTGGCCTCACGTGGCTGACAAGAAGAAGAACAAGAACACCCGCAAGAATCCGAAGGCCGTGCCCGAGCCGGTCACGGCGAAGCTCGACCCATCGGTTCCCGTCCGCATCGTGTTCCTCGGCGGGCTCGGCGAGATCGGCCGCAACTGCATGGTCATCGAGCAGGGTGCCCCCGATGATCCCGACCGCACGATGATGCTCATCGACTGCGGGCTCATGTTCCCCGACGCCAACCATCACGGCATCGACCTGATCCTGCCCGACTTCACCTATCTCAAGGAGAACGCCCGGCGGATTCAGGCGATCGTCCTCACCCATGGTCACGAGGATCACATCGGCGCAATCCAGTACCTGATGCGGGACGGCGACGGCATCGGCGACCTGCGTGACACGCCGCTTCCCGTCTACGGCTCAGCCCTGGCGCTCGGCCTGGCGAAGAACCGGATCGAAGAAGCGGGCCTGATGCCCAAGATCGACATGCGACCCGTCCAGGACGGCGAGCAGATCGACGTCGGTTCGCTGCTCGTCGAGTTCATCCCGGTCACCCACTCGGTGCCCCATGCGCATGCGATCGCCGTGCACACCGCGCAGGGTGTGGTGCTGCACTCGGGCGACTTCAAGATCGACCTGACCCCTGTCGACCAGCGCCGGGCCGACCTTGCCCGCATCGGGCAACTCGCCAAGAACGAGGGTATCCGGCTGCTCATGTCGGACTCCACGAACGCCGAGGAGCCGGGCTACGCGTCGAGCGAGACCAACGTCGGCGGTGTGCTGCGCAGCCTTTTCGCCCAGCAGCGCGGCCGTCGCATCATCACGGCCAGCTTCGCCAGCCACCTGCACCGCATCCAGCAGATCGCCGACGCAGCGGTCGCCGAGGGTCGCAAGGTCGCCACCCTCGGGCTGAGCATGAAGAAGAACATCCGCCTCGGCCTCGACCTCGGCGTGTTCTCGATTCCTGAGTCGTCGCTGATCGACATCGAGGAGATCAACCGATACGAACCCGGCGAGATCTGCATCATCTCGACGGGTTCGCAGGGCGAGCCGATGTCGGCGCTCGGGCTCATGGC
>ENA-ORXU01000641-ORXU01000641.1-marine-metagenome-genome-assembly--contig:-NODE-641-length-37213-cov-4.003447_pt1 | contig 37213 bp, 31 predicted proteins | sample MGYA00237869_ERZ511484 | MGnify/ENA metagenome assembly ERZ511484 | reverse complement strand
CAAGCACTTACGTGGAAAAAGTGAGGATGAATTGATAAAAATGTTGAAAGATGGAATATTGGCCAAATTTCCTGAAAAGAAAATTACGGTAATTCCCTCTGAAGAAGAGGCCATACACTATGCGGTCGATAATGCCCAAGATGGCTCGTTAATTGTGCTCTGTAGTGACGTAGTGCCAGATGCCCTGGATTTGGTAAAACGCCTAAAAGAAAAAGAACAACAAAGTTCGACGGTGGCCACCTGATTTTTTTTTCCATCCCAGTTTTCAGGGGTAAGTATTTCACCGGTAAAGGTGTGATTAGCTTGAGTACAAACCAAGAAATTTGTACCAACTAATAACCCCAAGATTATGAAATACATCTATCCAAAACTTCTTTTCATCTGTTTGGCAATAGCAATTTACTGCAACAACAAACCTGACAAGCAAAAAAAAACTGGCACCTTAACACCAAATAATAAGTATGCCCTTATCGTAAAACGGGGTGTATTTCATAACGATAGCTTCGAAATCACGAAAAATAAGATTAGCTACACACCCGATTCATCGTCAAGCAAAGAGGTTGGTAAATACAATAACTACAGCGAAACTTTTTTAGACACTTTATCGACAATCGGTTTTTTCAAAAAGATTGAAGCTGACGGTTTTTGGAACCTCAAAGATACTTATCGATCTGAATCGTCTTGTACCAGCCAACTTATCATCACCTTAAAAGTCAACGAAAAATCAAAAACCGTAATTTGTGATGATTTTGAACGCGATTGCCCAAATCTGATAAAATATATTGACAGAAAAGTGGTTGAATTACAAGGGAATGATTTAAATCGGATTTATCTCCCAGGTTAAAATGGTCAATTTGAAAATACGACATATAAAAGTATTTGTTTTTAAAACAGTTCGATTACTGCTGTTATTATCTCTTTTCGGTCTGCCGAATCAATTGTCTTCGCAAGATTCTTTACATCAAACTTCTCAAGAGGAAGAGAAAATTTGGTTTTCAACTATTCCCAATACACATCAAAAATCATTAGAGCCCTTTTATGAAGCATTAAAAAGTGGAACATATGGCGAGCAACGATTTTCGGTAATTGAGCAATTGGCCGAACATCATATCGACCAGGGTAATTCTGATTCTATCATCCATTACGGAAACCAATTTCTGCGGGAACTAAAAAATTGGGAAAGGCCCATTGATATAAAGTCCGGGTATTTTTCCAAAGCATATTACATTCTTGGACTAGGAAGTAAATTTAACGGATTACTCGATAACGCCGTCAAATGGCATATCAACGGTATTACGGAAGCCGAATCGGGTAAAGATTCCGAATTACTGGTAAAAAATAAAATTGCACTAGCGAACATTTACAATCTAAAAGCTGAACCAAAAAAAGCAATTTCTGTATTAGAGAAGAACATTTCTATCATTGAAAAAGAATGGCCTGAATATCTACCTCAAGCCCTCACCTATTTGGGAGATTCAAGTTACGCGCTAAAGGAATATGGAAAGGCCAAGGCTTACTACAACAAAGCATTAGAAAAGAGCAAAGAGGTCGACGACCTAAAACAAGAACTGACCATCAACCTGAAACTGGGAAGCCTTGCCGAACTCGAAAACCGAAACGATGACGCATTTGATCTTTACAATCAAACTAGGGAAAAAGGATTACAAAACGGATTCAACACGCTATATTTTGAAGGAACGATTCGCATAGGTGAGCTCTTTCATCGCGAAAAGAACTATGACGCCTCTATTGCTGCACTTTCTGTGGCCTATGTGAATGCTATCGAGCGCGAAAATTTGAACTACCAGAAAGAAATCCTTGATATTCAGCGGCGCACATTTGCCGCCAAAAAAGATTATACCAACGCCTATGCCGTCATGACACAGTTAGCAGGAGTAAATTCAAAAATCAATACGCAACAACAGCGAAAAATTATCAAAGAACTTGAGGTCCAATACGAAACCTTGCAAAAAGAAAAAGCAATTACCTCACTTCAAGAAGACCAGATATTGAAGGAAGCCGAACTCAAACGTCAAAAGACGATCAAAAATGCTTTTTTGATTGGCTTTTTGGTCATTCTACTTCCGATTATAGCCTTGCTCTATGTTTAATACCAAAAAATACAGGCACAAAGCGAGCTGGCCAAAAAACAGGAACAGATCAACTTACAAAAAGTAGCTGCCTTAAAACAAGAACAAGAATTGAATTTGATAAAAGCTTCCATCGAAGGTCAAGACGAGGAGCGCAAACGTATTGCCCAAGAACTGCACGATAGTATCGGGGGTAACCTCGCTGGTATAAAACTACGGGTCTCTGGTATTTCCGATGCTTCAGATATGTGGAAAACGATAAGCGGCCAACTCGACGAGACCTATCAATTGGTACGTGATATTTCACATACGCTTATTCCAAAAAAATTCAGGCAAAACGGTTTTACCGATCTGATAGAGGAGTATGTAAAATCTATATCCGATACTGGAGGGTTAGAAGTAGGCTTCTATCCACATCCCGGAGGGCAAATCAATTCCATCGACGAAAAAATAAGGGTAGAAATGTTCAAGATTCTACAAGAATTGATGACGAATACCTTGAAACATGCCGAGGCAAAAAAGGTAGATATCCACTTAAGTCTGATTGATGGGGAACTTTCCCTTTTGTTCGAAGATGATGGAAAAGGGTTTATTTCCGAAACCGGATACAAAGGCATCGGGCTAAACAATGTAAAAGAAAGAGTAAACGAACTACAAGGTAATTTGCATATTGATTCCGTTCCGAAAAGAGGAACGATTATAGCTATTGACATACCTATAAATACCGAATACCATGATATATAATCTAATCATAGCCGACGACCATAAAATGTTTACCGATGGGTTACTTAGTATCTTAAAGGAAGCCCCAGAGTTTTCGGTGACCACCACAGCTAAGAACGGAGCTCAGGTCATCAAATATCTAGATATTAATGGAACGGACGATTTGCACCTATTGATTACCGATCTTACCATGCCCGAAATTGGCGGTATCGAGCTCAATAAAATCGTAAAGGAAAAATACCCCACGCTCAAAACCCTAGTGGTCAGTATGCACATTGATGGGAGCATGATCGATAAACTTATTCGCAACAATGTAGACGGTTATGTACCCAAAAATGCCGAAAAGGAAGAACTGCTAAAGGCAATTCGAACCATTGTCAAAGGGGAAAAGTACTTTTCTACAGAAATCAAAAGGGCTTACACCAATACGATGTTCGAGAACAAAAAACAGGAAGAAGTGCATTTAACCGATCGCGAAAGGGAAGTTTTAAAATTGATAGCCGAGGAAAATACGACACAAGAAATCGCCGATATTCTTTTTTTAAGTAAACATACTATTGAAAGCTACCGCAAAAATCTAATTTCTAAACTACAGGTTAAAAATTTAGCAGGTCTCACTAAACATGCACTTAAAATGGGATTATTGGATAATTAGATCCGGCATTATTCAATTTAAGGCTACAATAAACAAACACGGACCTAAGCCCGTGTTTGCAAAACTCAACTAACTCAAACTAACTCAACTCAATGAATTACTCGTAACATCCCAGAAATCAATAACCGGGATTTTGTGTGTATAGCCCGCCCGTAAAATCGATTTCACGCTGAGGTATGGGGTAATATTCATCTCTACCCGCGGTAAACGCTGCATTGGCCAAGAAATCCCTTTTGGTGCTCTCTTCCGCTAGATAAGCATTCAGAACTTCTGCCGCTTCGCCCCATCGTACCAAATCATACCAACGATGCCCTTCCATGGCAAATTCCAATCTTCTTTCAAATTTCAAGGCTTTTAAAGCGTCGTCTTTACTAGCAAATGCCGTGTAATTATCAATATTATAAATATCCGTTGCTCCTGCATCCAATGGTCTTTGCGTACTTGCCGCTGCCCTTGTCCTTACCTGATTGATAAGCGGTAGTGCTTCGTCCCATCTATCCAATTGTATCAAGGCCTCAGCTTTCATCAACAAAACATCGGCATAACGAATAAAATCAACATTCTTTGAAGTACCTACAAAAGGCCCCTCTTTCACGTAGCAAGAACAATCGGGAGCTTGCTGTTCTTTCATGTTACCGAAATAACCATACACACCCGGGTCTCTTGCCCAACCGAAATTATAGATCATATCACCTTGCGCCGTGACCGTAGTTCTATATTTGAAAGGTCTTCCCGGAACCCCAACGGTATGGTCTATTCTAGGATCTACGGTTAAACCTGCATCCGGAGGTGTTTCTCCATTGGCATCTACACTCGTAAAAATATCCACATCATTAAAGGTATCCAACAAAGGTAAACCAGTAGCATCTGTCTTAAAGGCATTGACCATATTTTGACTGGCCAAATGAAAGCCACAACAGCCATACAATGGTGAGCCGTGAGGTGAATTCAGTCCGGTCACAAAACTAACACGGCCAACCACGGTTCCATCGGTTATGGAAAATTGCGCTGCCCAAATAGATTCAGGGCCATTATCGAAGCCATCTAAAAAGTTGTTTCCAAAATCGGGTTCCAGACTACCGGTCACCTCATCCGCAAAAGTGATTACTTCTTCCAGACGACTTGTATTGATAGTGGTAACCTGATGCGTTTCATTCTGTTCGTATGCCTGAAATAAGCGCAATTTTGCCAAATATGCGGCCGCTGCATTACGATCTGCCCTACCCACCTGTTCTTGGGCCTGTGGCAAGTTATCGTAAGCAAACAGGAAATCTTCCGCAATTGTATTCCACAGTTCATCATTTGGTAAATCGTTCGAGGTGACTTCGATATCCTCTTGGGTCAAATTTTCAGTAATGTACGGTACACTCTTGAAAATAAGTTTTAGCATAAAATGAGAGTGCGCTCTCAAAAAGCGAAGCTCGGCCTGACGCGTGGTCTTATCGGCATATTCAGCATCTGGAATATCATTAATTACCCGTAATGCAAAATTTGCCCGAGATATGGCTTGGTAATAACTTGTCCACGTTCGTGGTGTCATCCAGTCGGGAGAAAAGTCTGGCCTTGTCAAATTATATTGCTCATAAGTATCGACGACGTCAACATCACTTCGTCCACCGCCCCCTTTATAAGCGTCATCTGAACGAACACTTCCATATGCCCATTGATTGGTCAAGGGGCCTACCATTTCTTCATTGGCGATACCTGCGTAAGCAGCTGTGACCAAAGATTCTGCATTTTCTGCAGTAGCTACATTTTCGTTCGATAACACGCCTTCTGGCTCGTAATCCAAAAAGTCTTCAGAGCATGCCGCGAAAAGGAACGAAACTAATATTCCCAGTAGTATATTTTTATTATTTCTCATGATTATCAATTTTTTAAAAGTTCAGGTTAAGGCCCAATGAAAGTAAGGTCGGTACCGGAATGGTATTCAGATTGGTACGTTCGGGATCTGAACCAATATATTCGCTCGGGGTGAACCAAAACAAATTCTCCCCTTGTAAATAAATTCGAAATGTTGTCATTCCCGCCAATTTCTCGACTATTTTTTGAGGCAAAGAATACCCAATCTGTAAATTTCTCAATTTGAAATAGGAGTTGTTTCTGAACAAATAATCGGAATCTTGCGTATTGTCATTGTTGACCAAAGAAAGGGATGGAATATCAGTACTAGTATTACTTGGGGTCCAGGCATTCAAAACTCCTGTTCCCGCATTTTCCCTTGCCGAGGCAAAATTATTGAAACCTATGGATGGATCTCGCCCTATTCTTCCAGCTACGCCAGATCCGAAAATTGACATATCCCAATTTTTGTATCCCAAGTCTATCCGAACACCATATTCCAAGTCTGGAAGTGTATTCCCAATAAAATCGCGATCATCGGCATTGATTGTTCCATCATTGTTGATGTCAACAAATTTAATACCTCCCGGTCGGGCACCGATTTGATCAGGGGCAGCATCCACTTCTCCTTGACTTTGGAAAAGACCATCGGTTCTAAAACCGAAAATCGCAAACTGTGACTGGCCAATAATTGAATTTTGAGCCGTTCCCGGAAACGCCGCACGTACCTCGGCAGGCAATTCGGTAATTTCATCTTGAAATGCACCAAAGTTTGTGGTGACACCTAGGTTTATACCATTTTCAAATGTTTTGGAATAGTTGAGCATCAATTCCCAACCCGTGGTCTCCGTGGTTGCCCCGTTCAAAAATCGTTGCTGCCCTTCTCCAATGGCCGATGCAATTGGCGGATTGATCAAAATGTCGCTTGTCTCCCTAGTAAAGTAATCGAAAGAACCTATTAAAGCGTTGTTGAAAATTCCAAAATCAATACCAAAGTTCCATTCGCGGGTAGTTTCCCATTTTAGCTCTTCGTTCGGTGCTTGAATGGATACAAATCCGGAAGGTAAGGTTCCCCCGTTGTTTCCGTTCAGGTCATAGGCCGTACCAATATTATAAAAGGTATCGAAGAAAAAACTTGTACCTTCAATTGCCGCCCTGTTCGGGCCATATCTCGATTCGAACAAACCGAAACGTGCAACATCACCAATGGTCTGGTTGCCGACTTCCCCATAACCCGCTCTAAGTTTAAGGTTGCTCAACCAATCAACATCCTCCATAAAAGACTCTCTGTCGATTCTCCATCCCAAAGTTCCGGCCGGAAAAATACCATAACGGTTGTCGGGGCCAAACCTTGAAGATCCGTCCCTTCTTAGCGTAAATGATGCTAAATATCTATCGGAATATGCGTAATTTATTTTTCCGAACTGTGAAAGTAACCGACTTCCTGTCGAAGTTCCGGTATTCGTTCGCGTACCAGTAGCTGCGGAAAGCACGAAAAAATCTTCGGTTTCCACTGCAAAATTATCGGCAGAGGCGAATACGCTATCAAAGTCATCCTTTATGGATTCCGTACCCAATAAAACACTAAACCGATGCTCACCAACTTCTAAGTTATAGTTCAGTGTATTCGTGAAGACCACACTCGTAAATTTACTCTGATCAATAATCAACCTATTGTTCGCCCTGTTTACAAAACCATTGTTGACCCTAGGTTCTATATCTTTCCTCTTAATATCGTTATAGTCCAGACCCACGCTGGTACGAAATGTCAGGTTCTCTAGAATATCCCATTCGGCATAAATGTTTCCGAATACCGTTGTGCGATCCGTATTGTCCCATCGGTTCAAGAATTGCATCAATACAGGGTTATTCCTGTCGGAATATCCTGCGCCTAAAGGACCGGCAAATTCACCATTGGCATCGTAAACCGGTAGCGTTGGTGCAAGCGATATGGCTAAAGAAGGTGTAGGTGCACTACCGACATCCGGAGAGGCCAAAGTCTCGTCGGACGTTGAGAACTGTGTATTGATACCGACCCTTACCTTGTTATCGAATAAGTTAAAATTAGAATTCAATTTAGCATTATAGCGTTCAAAACCTGTGTTCTTTAATATGCCAGTATTCTTTAGATATCCGACATTTAGCATATGGAACGATTTTTCGGTTCCTCCGGAAACAGAAATTTCGTTGTTGTACACATAACCGGTTTTATAGGTCTCATCTTGCCAATCCGTATCACCCACAGGTATAGTCATATCGCCCCCAACAAAAGGTTGTGGGGTAACGCTGTTTAAAATCGGATTATTGAAATCGCCGTTCCAATCAAAACTATAGATCTCCCCGAAACCAGCAGCCGGATCGGCCCCGTCGTTGACAGAAGCCCTCCATAAAATCTCACCTCTTTGTTGGGCGTTCAAAACATCATATCGTTGTTTATTTTCTGAAAGTGCCGATAGGTTCGAATTTATGGAAACACTTAACTTCTCTCCTTCAGATGCCTTTGCCCTATTCTTGGTGGTAACGATAATTACCCCATTACCGGCACGTGCGCCGTAAAGGGACGAAGCGGAGGCATCCTTTAAAACCTGAACCGATTCGATGGTACTTGGGTTGATATTCGAAAATACCTCAGGCCTGACCGTTGGCACCCCATCAATCACAAAAAGTGGATTATTATCACCCAATGTGGTTACGCCCCTAATCAAAATTCGATTGCTTTGCCCCGTAGGATCTCCTGATTTTTCAATAAACAAGCCTGGCACACGACCTTGTAATGCCTGAACGGTACTACCCGAACTCAGACTTTGCCCCTCTATCGGCGCAATATCTACTACGGTTACGGCACCGGTAAGATCTATTTTTCGCTCAGCGGTATAGCCCGTTACTACCACTTCATCAAGTTGTTGTGCATCGGCCTGCATAGTGAGGTCTATTGTTGACTGCCCGTCTACCGGTACTTCAGCCTTTATAAACCCTATGTAACTGAAAACTAAAGTTGCATCCGAAGCTACATCATCTAAGCTGTAGTTACCGTCAAAATCAGTTGTGGTACCCGTGGTCGTACCCTGTACAACAACAGATGCCCCTGGCAATGGCATTCCGTCATCGGCGGAAATGACCGTACCTGTTATTTGCCCCTGGGCCAGGAGGCCTATGGGAACAAAAATTAGTAGTAAGAATAAGAGTTTTACTTTCATAATAGTTGAGTTTTAGTTAAATTTCAATTCATGGATTTCCAAATTGTTCAGCATAAATTTTTCTTTATCAGATACTATGGACAGTGTTTCGAAAGGTGCATTAGGGAAGAAAATTTCAGTCATTACCGTTTGCCCGTCATCGTAGAATAATTCAATGGAGGTCTTGTCCAACAATATTTTTCCGTTCAAATCAGCTGAACTTGAGATTCTTGGAGCTATTGAAATTCTATCGGTAAACTTGTCGGAGAAATCGATTTTACCGGATTTGTTACGATCTACAAAAAAGCTTTTTTCAGTAGCGTTGTAACCGAAAGTCAATTCATCGTCTTTGCTGTTCGAAAGGATAAATGTGTACTTGCCTTCAGCTACATCCGAGATAGTAAAGTTGATTTCGGTTTTGGATAGACTCAAGGTTTCGGTAGTTGTCAAAACAGTTTTTCCGTTAACGGAAATAGCTTCCTCAGCTACTTTTTTTGCCCGATAGGCATTGAGTTCCTTTACTGGACTAGAAACCAATCTATAGGTATTATCTCCTCGGATCAATCCCAATTCGCGAGCTATCGTGCTGGTACTACGCCATTTTTCAGTGGGCACTTCGTTGGCATATAGCCAATTCGACATCCATCCTATAAACAGTTTACCTCCCTCGGCTGTAGTTATATTCGACCAAGTAACGCCAGCATAGTTGTCGCGCCCATGGTCTACCCAAAAGCTGTGTTCTTTGGCTTGTTCTTTTTGAAAATTTTCATCTATCTTAAATGTCTTCCCATCAAAATCACCCACAAAATACTGTGTTGCAGAACCGCTATTGGGCCCTCCAGGATTAATACTGACGAACAATACCCATTTTGTTTCATCGGTTCCTTTAACGGGCAGCGGAAAAAAGTCTGGACATTCCCAAACCCCGTCGTGGTTACCTATCCCTTCACCAAACTTGGAAAGTAGCTCCCATTTTTTTAAATCCTTTGAGGCATAGAACATAATTTCCTGCCCGGCCGCCAAGACCATTGTCCATTGTTTTCGCTCTTCGTCCCAATTGACCTTTGGATCCCTGAAATCGGGAATATTCGGATTTTCAACCACCGGGTTTCCTTCGTACTTCTTGTAGGTAAGACCCTCATCAAAAGAATAGGCAATGGCTTGCGTCTCGTCTTTAATTTCTCCAGCCTTATCGGCTTCCATATCATGATAAGTAAACACGGCTACAACAGGTGTTTTACTTTCCGTAGAAAATCCTGAAGTATTATCAACATCGACTACAGCACTCCCGGAGAATATGAACCCTAACTCGTCAGGGTATAAGGCAATCGGCTGTTCTTTCCAGCTAATCATATCGGTGCTGATCGCGTGACCCCAATGCATTGGCCCCCATTTACTATCATCTGGATAGTGTTGGAAATAGAGATGATAGTAACCATTGTAATAGAACATACCATTGGGGTCGTTCATCCATCCTTTTTTTGGGGAGAAATGAAAATTTGGGCGATACATTTCTTCTTCTACATTCGCTATTACTTCCGTTTCTTTATTCTCCATGTTTTTTTTAGCATTATTATCCTTACAAGAAGTAATTAGAAAGACCATTGCAAAAACTAGAAGGCTACTTTTCAATTGAAGCTTATATTTTTTTCTCATGAGATGGTTTTTGTTTTATTAGAATCTTACTGAGTTCTTCTAAGGATATTCCCTTAGTTTCGGGCATTAGAAAGGCAACGAACAGTAGTTGCAATACCATCATAAAGGCAAAAAAGGCGAATACAACGCCAGCACCGATAGTTGCAAAAAGTATAGGAATCAATGAGGGGATTACGGCAGCTAAAATCCAATGAACAGAACTACCAAAACTTTGTCCGTATCCTCTCAGGTGATTGGGGAATATCTCAGAAATAAATACCCAGATTACCGTACCTTGGCCTATAGCATGAGCGGCTATGAATAGAAAAAGAAATATGGGGACCGCAATACCGCTCCAACCAAAGAAAAACGCACAGGCCACCAATGACAATGATATAATGTACCCAACAGACCCTATGTACATGAGTTGTTTTCTACCCATGCGGTCTATCAGGTAAATACCTAAAAGCGTAAATAACATATTGGTCACACCGATACCAATACTGCTCAATAATGCCGTACTGGCACCTAGGCCCGCCTCTTCTAAAATTCTTGGAGCGTAATACAGGAAAGCGTTTATGCCTGATAATTGGTTGAAGAATGCGATACAAAAAGCAAGTATCAAAGGGAATCGATATTTCTTAAGAAAAATATTTTCTCCTGCAACGGTATTTTCATTATCCGTATTTATATCGAACATCAGTTGCTCGACATCCGTACCGGGATTAATTATGCCTAAAACTTCTTTGGCTTCATCTACTTTTAATTTCGATATCAACCATCGTGGGCTTTTTGGTATGGTTAAGGCAAACACCATATAAATAGCGGCGGGAATGGCTTCTACGCCAACCATCCATCGCCAAGCATTTTCACCGATACCGTTTAAAAGGTAATTTGAAAAAAAGGCGATAAGAATACCAAAGACTATATTAAACTGATAGAGCCCTACCAGTTTTCCGCGGTCCTTAGGTGGAGCAATTTCAGAAATGTAGGCCGGCGCTGCAATGGTAGAAGCGCCAACGCCCAAACCACCAACGAAACGAAAGATCGCAAAAGTTATCGGGTCATTGGATAATGCGGAGCCTATTGCAGAAATGGTATACAAGGCCCCAATCCAAATCAAGGTTTTCTTCCTTCCCAATTTATTAGTGGGAATACCACCCAATATGGCTCCTACAACCGTACCCCATAGTGCCATACCTATAACTACGATTCCGTGAAAAGCGTCTGACGAACCCCATAGGGCCTGAAGCTTTTTATCGGCTCCTGAGATAACAACTGTATCGAATCCGAAGAGGAAACCTGCCAATGCAGCTGTAATCGACCAAACCCATATTCTTTTCATAATCGTAGTTCTCTACTCTCACGACTAAAATATTCTTAAAATACAACGATGGGTTTTACTGATGTTGCAATCTGTTAAGGTTTGGTTAAACAACCCGAATTAAACTGTAATAATTTGAATATCAATTTTTTACATAGAATATTTAACACTCTTCAGAATAGTGGAATTCTACTTATGTTACCTAAAGTTTAAAATTGATACCCCGAATCTGTCAAAAAGTAAGATGTAGTTACTTACAAGTCATGAAACAGACTTACGAAAGGAACCGGGAGAGGTTCCGAAAAGATTTTTGAAGGCTGTGGAAAAATAATTAGGGGAAGAAAAGCCAGTTGCATAGGCAATCTCGGCAACTGTCAAAGAGGTGATTTCGAGCATGGATTTTGCCTTTTCCAATCGGATATTACCAATATAATCACTGATATTAATTCCCATCATGGCTTTTACCTTGCGATACAACTGAACTCTCGATATACTTAAACTTTCAGCCAAGTTTTCGACAGAAAAATCAGAATTTCCAAGGTTATCATGAATCAGGGAGTTCAATTTGATAACGAATTTTTGTTCGATACTACCAAAGGAATCGGAATCTTCTATCTTATGAATATTACTTGTATAATAAAACCGAAGTTTCTCACGATTGTACATTAGCGATTTGATAGATTGAATTAAAATAGAATAGCTGAACGGTTTTGTTAAATAGAGATCAGCACCGGATTGTAGTCCTTTCAGGTACGATTCCTTGTCGTCCAATGCGGTCAATATAATGGTAGGTATATGCGAAGTTCTAAGGTCGTTCTTAAGTTCGGAACAAATCTCGAACCCATTTTTACCTGGAAGGTTCACATCACATAAAATAATATCGGGTATGTGTTCTATAGCCTGCTCTATTCCATCTGGGCCGTCTGACAAGAAGACTTCGAATTCGGTCTGTAACTTGTTTTGAAGAAAAACTGATAAATCCTTATTATCTTCAATAATAAGTATGGTGTATTTTTCAATATCTTCGGTTGTCATATTAGAAATGACTGGTTCATCTAAATCAACTTCCAACGAAAGATCGGTGAGATCAGTAGTTTTTATTTCAGGCTCCACGATGAGTTGATCTTCGTTAAAGTGCTTGTCCCCCTTGTATAATTTTATTTCGAACTCCGTTCCGTGATACGACTTCACCTCGATAGTACCAAGATGCAATTGAATGAACTGCTTGCTCAGATGCAAGCCGATACCTGTACTATTTTTTCTATTATTGGAACCCTTAAAAAAGGGCTCGAACACATGTTCTATTTCCTGCTCGGGAATACCGATTCCATTATCCTTTACTTTAATGGAAACATAGTTTTTTTCCGGATAGGTCGCTATCAAAATTTTGATGCTTCCGTTATCAGGTGTAAACTTAAATGCATTGGAAAGCAGGTTGAAGTATACCTTATCTATAAGGTTCCGGTCAATATAGAGCATCATATCTTCATTGTCGGATTCAATTTCAAATTGAATCCGCCTCTTTTTTGCTTCCCTCCTAAACTCGTTAAGAATGGTTTTACTAAACAAGTAAATATTTGTTTTAGAGGCCCTGATATTAAATTTTTGGTCTTCTGATTTTCTAAAATCCAACAAATTGTTCATTAGCCGTAATAGGCGATTTGAGTTGTTCTTTATCAAATCGACCTCGCTGTGGATCTCCGATTTCTTTCCTTTGAAAATATCCCCGACCGATTCAATAGAACTCATAATAAGGGTCAGCGGTGTCTTAAACTCATGGGAAAGTCCGGTAAAGAAATTGAACTTTGCTTCATTACTTTCTTTAACTTCTTTCGCGATGCGCTCTATTTCATTTCGCTGAAGGGTAATCTTCTCGTTGGTCAGAAGTAGTTGCTTGTTCTTTTTACCTATGGTAATGATCGAATAGATACTATAAACAGCAAGGCTCAATACAATGGCCAATAAAGCCATCATGACTTTCAACAAGTTGGTTTGAGTCGTGTAAAGTTCTTCTTGCGCCATAATTGCCGCTGCCTGTTTTTCAATATCTTCTTGGTGCTCGTTGATTTTGTCGAACTGATCTTTCATGATATCGGCATTGAACCTATCAATTACAGTTGTACCAAGGGTAGTAATCTTTGGTACATCTTCGCCCATAGCAATTTTCAAGGCAAGTTTTATGGCTTCCGCGCCACCGGTAGGATACAAAATGGAGGCGTCAAAAACACCTCTTCGAACCATTTCAATACCGCCATTGGGGACATTTAGCCCATCAATGCCAATGAATTTTATATTGTTTTCAAGGCCTTTTGATTTCGCCACTTCCCAAGCCTGCAATGCCATCTCGTCGCTAAACGCATAAACGTAATCAATAGAACCTCTTTTTAAGGAGTCTAATTGTCTACTAAACGATGCCATATTCAAACCATCGGTGACTCCGTCAACGGTTTTAATGAGTTTGACTTTTGGATTTTGATTAATAATTTGCTGAAAACCTTGACTTCTTTCAAGTACCGGAGAAGAATTATCGCCACCTTTTATTTCTAGAACCGTACTCCCTTCTTGCGCGTTAGAAACAATATAATTGCCTGCGTTTCTTCCGATCTCGATATTATCCGCGCCAATAAAAGCCGTAAAATTCTTAGAATTTATCTTACGGTCAAGTATGACTACAGGAATATTTTTTTCGATTGCCTTGTCTATGGTACTTACGAGAGAATCCGGTTCCATCGGTGATACAATAATGACATCCACATTTTCTTCGATCAGTTCTTCCAAATGACTAATTTGCCTTTCCGTGTCATAGCGAGCCTCATAAATATTTAGGTCTATCTCCGGATGTAACGAGGCTTGCAGCCTCATGGAATGGTTCATTGCATCACGCCAAGGATGATTGTCCATGCACTGCGAAAAACCAATGCGGATTTTATCCTTTTTCTCTTTTTGACAAGAGAAACAGGTACCCAAGAAAACAATGATGAAAATTATTCTTATAAGCTCCACTACTCACATCTACTTTACATAAACTTAATCAAAATTGGACAAAAACTTCACGTTAAAGTCTATGTTGCCGATTTTAATCTAAATAGGCTCTATTTTAAAAAAACGTTGAAAAATTTAACAAAGTAATCGAAATGGGCAGAATCAGCTTTGACAAAGTTCAAAAACCTTGTCAAAATTTTGTCAAAGCTCTTACGAAGAGCTGTTTATAAAGAAAAGTGACAATCATCGTTATTTTAAACTAGAGCCTCTATATATTACAGGTGTGCTGAATGGCATGGTTCAAACAAAAAGTAAAATCAGGGTCAGAACAATACCACCTAAGGCAAAATACATTCCTTTTTTAAAAATGGGTGTTTTCGGATTGAACATCCAGAAGGCAGAAATCACAAAGAACAAAAGAGCAGCTCCGAAGAAAATATTCAAGAAAAACAAGGGCTGGTTCGATTTTGCCTTGTGAATTTTGGTCATCTTGTCCATCACAAACGGTAGTTTCTTCTCCGAATAGGTGGCCACACCAGTTTGCCGGTTGTACGACCCATTGTCGAAATATAGTATCCCTTCCGCTTCCTTCGTGACCTTTAAATTCTTTCGTTTCAAAGCTTCCCCCAAATCTTTTGCAGCTATGTTCGGGGTCAATTCTTTCTCGATAATTGCTTCATTTTTCAAGAAATCGGTATCCCTAAAAATCAAAACGATGCCACTGATAGCGTACATTGCCATAATACCTGCCAAAAAGAACCCCAAATAGCGATGGTAGGTGCGCATGTTCTGTTCTGTTTTTCTTCCCATATGTTTTCTATACTTTTGAAGGCCCTTCCCAAATTTCAGTAGATAATTAAAAGGCTTGGCAAAAATAAACCTCTAGACCAATAAACTCCAAAACTATTTTTATACAGTCTTGTTAAAGTTTAACTGACTTATGTGCCTAAGTCAAAAGTTTAATTCGATTACCCGATACATTAGTAAGCCCAATTTTATAGCTAAAATATTCCGAAGGAAACCCGTAAAGTTTTGCTTTACTATTGTTCTATGGGTTAATCGTCGGAAGCAAGAAGGGGACAATCACCATCAAAACCAGTAGAAAACAAGAAAATTTTTCAGAACTGGAATAGTTCCGTAGAATCAGAAAGTTTAATTTCTAAAAAGATGTTTCTAAAACCGTCTTCGTTGACCTGAATATTGCATGGCCTCGCCTTTTCCAAAACCATAACTAAAACCAAATGCCACGAAGGTACCTCTTAAGCTTCGATTGTAGATTTCAAAATCGTTTTGGGCGATTTGGGTTTCATTGATACGTGAAGCAAATAGATCACGTACACTTAGGTTCAAAACAGCCTTACCCTTCATGATATCTTTACGCAAACCGAGGTCTAAAAATAGAAAATCGCTTTGTACACCTTGCACTGTTCTGACCCTTGATTGGTAATTGCCGGTAGTTTCAAATTCAAAATCTGCCGGAAGCTTGAATTTTGCCATCAGTTTTGACGATCATTGATTACCGTTAAAATCAAAAACGGTATTTTCAAAAATACCATCTCGTTGAAATTGATTATAATTAAAGTCGGTATTCAGGGTCAACCATTTTGCAGGGCTATATTTTGCATTGAATTCTAAGCCTGTAATATTGTTTTCACCGATATTTTCTGGCCTTACGGTATTAACATTGTTTTCGAAAAAAGATATTCTCTCGATAACATCGGTCGTATATCGGTAGTAGACGCCGAAATTCAAGGAAGCCTTTCCTAAAATATAAATACTTGTAATCTCATAAGAATCGGTGAATTCAGGTTGTAAATCAGGATTTCCTTGTCGTATACTAAAGGTATTTCGAATATTGAAAAAGGGATTCAAATCCCACATCCTTGGGCGATAGACTCTCTTGGAATAGCCGGCCTGTAATGAAATTTTATCACTGAACTTATACGAAGTATGAAAGCTGGGAAATAGATTTGCATAATTCTGGTTGTTAGCCTCGTTCGTAGTCGCAAGTAAGGTGTTGAGATTGGTCTGTTCTAACCGCAACCCGCCTTTTACGCCCCATTTCTCGCCTTCATAGGATCCGGTGCCGTAGAATCCGAGTACGTTTTGATCGAATTCAAAAATATTCGTCAGCCCGGGATCGTTTACAAATTCACCCCCTATTAAATCGTTTACCTCAAAATCGTTGGCCACATCGTTTACGACATATTGCGCACCAGTCTCCAGTTTCCATTTTTTCGAAAAGGGTCTTGTATAGTCGAGCTTAAAAGTAAAAACGCCTTCCCTGAAATCGGTGCGGGTCTTTTGTTCCGCATCGTTATCATCGCCGCTGATAGTGGTATCAAGAAAATCGGAAGATTGGTCCTTCCCAAAAAAACTACCCAAAGAACTAAAAATAAGGGCATGGTCTTCACCCTCAAAATCACTTTTGTACTGTAGTTCGAATTGTAGCTTTGGGTTCTGTGCTTCGGTTACTTCCGTACGTCGCCATTCAGAAGTGACGGTGTTCGCGGCATCGAGTGAAGTAAAATTGGTCTCTGAGGGCTGATCTTCAATTTCCATCGCAAAATTTCCAGAAAGGGTAACTACATTTTTCTCGTTGATATAATAATCCGTTCCCAATATGATATTGTAGTAGGTTTCATTTCTGAACTCCGTACCCGCTGTTAAAATCGAGGTATTGTTTACCAAATCTACATTTCGGTTTATTCGATCGCTCGGTAATTCCCGTATACCGAAACCTATCTGGCTGAACAGATTGAATTTTTCACTCCTTTTATTCAAACTTACACCAATACTATGGGCGTCTGGCGCCCCCGTATTTACTGAAATCGAACCGTTCAGCCCTCTTCGCTGTTCTTTTTTAATTACGATATTTATGATACCCGAAGTGCCTTCGGCATCGTATTTTGCCGATGGGTTGGTAATGACCTCTACCCTATCGATCATATCTGCGGTAATAGTACCCAAAGTATTGCCCTGTTCACTTGCGATTATAGAAGGTTTGCCGTTGACCAAAATCTGCACACCCTGACTGCCCCTAAGACTTATTTGACCTTCGATATTGACGTTGACGGAAGGCACATTGTTCAATACCTCCAATGCGCTAGCACCTGTGGTACTCAAATCTTTGCCGACATTGAATACCCGCTTATCAAGTTTAAACTCTGTGCGTGATATTTCACCCTCTACGACGACTTCGTTCAATTGTTCTGCATCTTCCATTAAGGTTACGGTGTCTAAATCAATAGATTCATTTTTTGCGGGCGGTTGCGCGAATGTTTTGGTCTGAAAACCAAGAAAGCTAATTTCGATATAGAAGTTGTCGGCGTTTGTTTCTAGAATAAAACTGCCATCTTCCAATGTAGTAGTACCCTCGATGGGTTTTTTCGTTTCGGCATCAGCAACGAGAACTGTGGCGAATTCTATTGGCCTTTCGCTAGACTCGATTACCTTGCCGACGATTTTCGTATTACCGGTTTGAGCCCGGACGCCGATAGTATTGAGAAGAAAGAATCCAAAAACCAAAAAAGAAAACGTATTGTTTTTCATAGCATACTAAATTATGAAATTAATAGTTCCAATTTCGAGTTGAAATGGCAATTTGCCATTTAGTTTCATATTCTTTGCCATTCCGAAGAAAACCAACAAAACAATACATCTTATTGTACTGGCAGCGATTCTGTACTATATAAAAATAGATGGGTCAACAATGGATAAAACCACAGATTGTTTTTGACCGTTCGAAAATAAATTCATAGTAGAGCATCCCAATGTTTACCTTGGCAAAGAATAGGCACTAATGCCAAAGTACTACAAAATTCATTTATCGACCCTTACTTTCATCTGCATTGAACCCATGAATTTGGCCGCTTTAATAAAGCTAAAATAGAAAATTATGAAAATCAGAACTTACGTATTCCTTCTGTTACTAACTACACTATTTCAATCTGCCCAAGCACAAACTTCAGTAGCTAAAGTAGAAAACCATCTCAACGGAGATTTGGATTATACCCATTAAGCATTAGATCTAATTCAGACCCAAGCAAATGGCCAAGAAATTACTTTAGGAAAAATAAATACAGATGGCACGGTTCAGTTCAATTTGCCAGAATTCGATATCAAGGCGCTTTATGATAGTATTCCGATGAAGCTTTCTAGTTTTCACCAGTTGTTTTTAATGGATAGCAGTTGTAAAGACAGGGATGTTTTTGCGGAAACACCCTTCGATGACATATACGCACAGGAATACGACCCGATATTCATAAAAAAATACGGAATAAATGTAGCGGTATTAGAGTCTGTGAGCGATGAAAAGATGCTAAGAAATAATCAATATGTGAGTGATAGTCTAGCTGTAGGTAGTAGATACTTTTGGTTTTATATAGTTAGGGCAATAGCATTCAAAGACGAATGCACTAAAACATCTTTCAACGGCAATTATGATATTGAGGTTGCTGTCAGTGCGGACATTCAATTTGAAAAAGGATGGAACTTTATAGAAGAAAATCTTGCGGAAATTCAAAAATTTAGTAGGGAAGATTACCATACCACGTTACCAAAAAAAATACAGTTTACCCAAAGTTCACCCGCATCTAAAAAAGTGAAATGGTTTTTGAGACAAATACAGGAAAATGAAAAAATACAAGCTGCCAAAAGATTATACAATGTAACGGCTATAACAAAAGAGCAATTTGAAAAATGGACGCCCAAGAAATTAGGTGATTTATCAGTAACTACCAAAGAGCATGGCAACCCGCCGGAGGGACAAAAAAACAAAAACAATATACATTTAATCTATTCGAACGAAACTCAAAAAAAAGAAATAGACCTTTATGTGATTGATTGTGCCAATAGCCCTGATGATATGGAAATGGTAAATTTTGCCTATGCCATGGAAAACGATGGTAAAGATGAAAAGGATATAAAACCCTATGTGAGTCAATATAATGAACGAATAAAAGCCACAAAGCTATTGTACAAGGTTGAAGACAGAATAATCATAGATGCCACAGGAAAAAATATTGAAGGCGAAGAGCTTTGGAGATATATTCAAAAATTACACATAGAAAAACTACTTAAAAAAGAAAACCAACTTAAAGGAGAGTTAGATTACGCCAATGGAGGGTTAGAACCTGTATGGTGGCAAAATAATGGAGCTCGAATTACGGTAGGCACCATTGATAAAAAAGGTAATAATCATATGAATTTGCCAGAATTTGATATTCAGGCGTTTGCCAAAGACCACAATAACGCGAGTATTTAAAGTCAATTTAATATGATAAGGTGTACGGGTAATTATAACGATGGGGCAGGCTCTTTTTGAAACGCCTTACGATGAGGTTCAATCGCAGCTCTACGCCCCTTGGGCCGTTAAAAACAATTGATTATCCGTAATCCTATCAATAAACCCTATTTGATAACTACCATATTCCAAAGGACATCCATAAAGGCTCCTCAAGTGGACAACCGCGACCAAAAACCAGTCAAAAACGGAAAACTTTTCGGAACTGGTAAACAACTGTGGAATCAGAAAAATCAAAAAGAGAATGCCCAAAAGAATAACTATCGAAGAGTTCATGGTGTTTCCGTATCTTTAGAGAAGACATAACTCTTTTGAAAATGAAAAAAATCAGCTTCCTCTTTGGTCTGGTGCTTGTTGCCAACCTCAATGCCCAAAACGATTTTAGCGATGTGCAGATTACTTCAGAAAAACTTACGGATAACATCTATGCCTTGTTCGGCGCAGGTGGAAATATCGGTTTAGCGATCGGCGAAGATGCGGCCTATCTGATCGATGATCAATTTGGTCCTTTGACAAAGAAAATCGTGGCCCACGTAAAAACGCTGACCGACAAACCGATCAATTTTGTATTGAACACCCACTTTCATGGTGACCACTCCGGCGGCAACGAAAATTTGGCCAATGCCGGCGCTATGATATTCGCTCATGATAATGTTCGTAAAAGAATGGCCGCTGCCGAGAAGCCCAACCCCGAAAAAGCATTTCCTGTGGTAACTTTCAATGATAAAATGACCTTACATCTAGGGAACGGTAAAAGCCTTCATGCCATGTATGTAAACCCTGCCCATACCGACGGGGATGCCTATTATTACTTTCCAGAGGATAATGTAATTCATATGGGCGATAACTTTTTTAGTGGTCGTTACCCCTATATAGACCTTAATTCCGGCGGTGATATTGACGGATTGATTTCCAATGTTACCATGGCACTTGGCATAGTTGATGATTCAACCAAAATAATTCCCGGTCATGGCAGTATTTCTTCAAAATCAGATTTAGCAAGCTATAAGAACATTTTGGTTACGCTACGAGAACGGGTTATCAAGGCCAGAAAAGATGGAAATTCGTTGGAAGAAACCCAAAAACTTGGCCTGTCAAAAGAGTGGGACGAAACCCATGGTCAGGCTTTCATAAATGCCGATAAAATTGTTGAGTTCATTTACAAATCTGCAGATTAACACTAGACCATCATGAAAAAACTAAACAAAGAGGAAATCAAACAAGAGGTCTTTGACCTATACGACGACTATGCACATAACAAATTGCAAAGACGCGAGTTCATTGAAAAGTTATCGCTGTATGCTGTTGGCGGAATCACCGTAGCCTCTTTAATGGGCTTTTTAATGCCTAATTATAAGGATACCTTGCTAGTAAAAAAAGATGACCCCAATTTAGATTCGGGCTACATCAATTACGACTCGCCTAATGGCGGAGGAAGTATTAAGGGATTACTTTCGAAACCTAAAATGATAAAGGGAAAATTAGGTGGAATCGTAGTTGTGCATGAGAATCGGGGATTAAACCCATACGTTGAAGACACCGCACGAAGAGCCGCGTTAGATGATTTTATAACATTGGCCCCAGACGCTCTGAGTCCGCTCGGCGGTTACCCCGGAAATGACGACGAAGGCCGCGAAATGCAACGAAAACGAGACCGCAATGAGATGCTAGAAGATTTTATCGCCGCCTACCAGTACCTTAAAAACCATAAAGATTGCAGCGGAAAAATCGGTGTGGTCGGATTTTGTTTCGGAGGATGGATCTCTAATATGATGGCCGTAAAAGTGCCTGATTTGGCCGCAGCCGTTCCTTTTTACGGCAGTCAACCCACCGAAGATATCGATAAAATCAACGCTCCTTTGATGCTCCAATTTGCGGGACTTGATGAACGTGTCAACGCGGGTTGGCCCGCTTACGAAAAAGCGTTAAAGAAAAATAACAAAGAATATGTGGCCTATACCTACTCCGATGTAAACCACGGGTTTCATAATACTTCTACGCCGAGATATGATAAAGATGCCGCTGAATTGGCTTGGGGTCGTACGATAGAGTTTTTTAAGGAGAAATTGGGGTGATCGATAAAAGCTTTACAAATTAAAAGAGACTGTCTAATTAGACAGCCTCTTATTGTAGACTTGAAAAATGTGATAGTGTTTAATACAGTTCCAACGCTTTTGCCTGTTGCAAAAGGTCGACCATATTGTCAACATTCAATTTTTTCATCAAACGGGCTTTGTAAGTACTGACCGTTTTTTCGTTAAGGTTCAGACCGATGGCAACATCTTTGTTACGCTTTCCACTGGCCAATAGTTTCAAAACCTCTACTTCTCGGGTAGACAGTTTTCTAAAGAACCTTCTAGGTTTCTGAGTGCCCTCGTCGAAAGCCAATCGTTGGGCAAGTTCGTTGGTAATGAACATGTTACCCTCACTGACTTTTCTTACGGCCGAAATAATGTAGTCGATGTCCGATGCTTTCGATAGATAACCGAATGCACCCGCACGAATCGTACTCAATGCGTAAACGTCTTCAGACTGACCGCTGTACATTAACACTCTTACTTCTGGATACTCTTTTTTGATTTTACGTAGAGTGGCGATCCCATTAATTTCGGGAATATCCATCTCTAACATTACTACGTCGGGAGTGACTTTTTCTAGAAGTTCAAAAAGCTCGGAAGTAGTAGATGCCGAAGCAACAACTTCAAATCCACTAGCATCCTCCAATACACTTGTAACACCCATTCTGATAATCGGATGGTTGTCGGCAATTAATACTTTAATCATTTTTGATAGTTTTATCTCGATAAGTAAACATTGGATAGTATGTCTAAAAATACTGACATGCAATGTAAGGTTTAAATATCTAATTTCTTAAGCAAACATCACATTTTTTTCATAAAAACGGGGATTTTTATGAATATATTCGATTAGATTACACGAAATTACGATAAATTACTATTTTATTGCATCAGGTATTTCACAAACCGGTATGGGAATCATCTTATGACGATTGGCCGAGTTGAATTTTTTAAATATACGAAATACTTCCTTTTCGCGCCCAGAAAAGTCGGTTTCATTTTTGCCTTGATCTTCCATTGCCATGGCCCATTCCAATTCTGGGTATGAGGCACCTATTTGGTCTTCATCCGTTCTGTCATCTCCCCATAAACCATCCGTAGGTGCTGCCTTTATTATCTCTTCGTTCACGCCAAGTAGTTTGGCTATTTCATAAACCTCTGTCTTTAGAAGGTCGGCAATAGGGCTTAGGTCTACACCGCCATCTCCGTATTTCGTATAGAAACCAACACCGAAATCCTCGACTTTGTTGCCCGTACCCGCAACCAAATAGCCTTGTAGTGCGGCAAAATAATATAAAGTTGTCATTCGTAAGCGTGCGCGGGTGTTGGCCAGTGACATAAAACGGTCCTCTTCATTTTCGACTGTGGGCAATGCGGCTACCAAACTATCGAAGACAGGGGTAAGATCAACGGGTTGTTTTCTCACATTTTTAAAATTCGACTGCAACCAAGCGATATGTCGAGAAGCACGATCGGCCTGATTCTCGGCTTGGTGAATGGGCATTTCTAAACATAGCAGGTCAAGACCCGTTTTTGCGCAAAGGGTCGATGTCACCGCGGAATCGATTCCTCCGGAAATCCCTATAACAAATCCTTTCATTTTTGCGTTTACCGCATACTCCTTTAACCAGTTTATAATATGTGCCGTTACTTTTTCTGTCTGCATAGGATATTTTTTTTGTTAGAAATGGACTAACTTTGCCCGTTAAAAATAATCTCTTGGAGGTAAATAGTGAAATGTATCGAAGATTACTTTGTAGGTGGGGCCCTTTTTTTACGATTTTATTGATTTCATTGCTCTTTTTTAGCTGTAATGATACCGATAAGGTCGCCGAGGATATTGCTAAAATCGACATCGACCTTAAAATCTCGCGATTCGATCGTGAATTTGCAAAGGCCGAACCTAATGGGCTTCTTCAGCTTAAGGAAAAATATCCGTATTTATTTCCTGTACAATATGCCGATAGTATATGGGTGGCAAAGTTGCAAGATACGCTTCAGGTCGAACTTTTGGCAGAAGTCGATAGGGTGTTTGCCGATTTCGGGGATGAACAAGAAGAACTCGAATCGTTATTTAAACATATTAAATACTATTTTCCGGATTTTAAGGTGCCCAAAGTGATTACCTTGACTTCTGATGTACAATATAACAATCGTATTATTTTAGCGGATAGCCTCTTGTTGATAGGCCTCGACAACTATTTAGGGCCTGATCACAAATTTTACCGAGAAATACAGAAGTATATCAAAGCTGGCCTAGATAAACAGTATCTCGTAAGCGATGTAGCCAGTGCGGTAGCCAATAAAGTCGTACCCAGACCCGAAGACCGCTCTTTTCTTTCGAAAGTTGTTTTTTATGGCAAAGAACTCTATCTGAAAGATAGACTCATGCCGGGCGCAAGCGATGCAAAGAAGATCAACTATACAGAAGAACAGTTGGTTTGGGCGAAGGCGAACGAAGAACCCATTTGGCGCAACTTTATCGAAGAAGAGCATCTGTACAGTACCGATAACAAATTGGCACAGCGGTTTCTTGAACCCGCGCCCTTTTCAAAGTTCGGTCTTGAGCTTGACAATGAGTCTCCGGGCCGTCTAGGCAGATATTTAGGGTGGCAAATCGTTAGGGCCTTTATGGAAAAGAACGAGGTGTCGCTACAACAAATGCTAAAATTACCCGCTGAAGAAATCTTTAAAAAATCGAATTATAAACCCGCAAAATAGGTGAAATTTCAATCATTGTCGTAATTCGAAATTTACCTTGGAGCCAGTAATCGATTAAAAGAAAGAGAAATTAAACCCCAAGATTCAAGACCCGACCCCGAAACTTCGGGGAAGACAAAAAAGTCTAGTTTCTTTTATCTAGAAGTATAACGGTCTAGCTTCTCTTTTTTACGGGCTACGTTATCTGATGGAAAAATCGATATTCAAATTACTTAATTGTTTTATAGGAATGAAAAAACTACATACTTCAGAAATTACCTTAACGGTCGGTTTAGACGAAAATCGAGTTCCTGAGCAATTGACCTGGTCGGCGCAAGATGGAGGCATCGATAACGAAGATGCCAAGGCCATGTTACTTTCAGTCTGGGACAGCAAGAACAAAGAATCGCTAAAAATCGATCTGTGGACCAAAGATATGCCGGTCGACGAGATGAAAATTTTCTTTCACCAGACCTTGGTCTCGCTTTCCGATACGTTTATGAAGGCTACCCAAGATGAAAAAATGACCGCGCAGATGAAGGATTTTTGTGCTTATTTTGCGGATAAGTTGGAGTTGAAGAAATAACGGTCTCAATTGTAAATGATAGCGTAGGTTTTAATAAAAAATCCATCAGGAAATGCTTCACTCTCTTTAAGTTCTAATTTATATTGCTTTTCTACTTCCGAAAAAAGTTGAATGCCTTTTCCAAGTAGTACCGGGTTGAGTTTAATTTTAAGGACGTCGATAAGTTCGTTGTTCAGAAGCCAACCGGCAAATTTTCCCCCGCCACAGAGATAAATATCCGTTTCTGATGTCTCTTTCAAGTCTTTTATGATGTTGATGTCCAGATCGCAAATGGCCAACTTTTCATGAGCGTTTTCAAAATTCAAGGTTTTAGAAAAAATGTAGTGCCGCATATGCGGATAGGCAAGCTGGCCGGGTTTCAATCCATAGGCATAGCCGAACTCGTAGGTTCTTCGTCCCATAATGACCATATCAAAATCCTTTAAGTCTGCCATATATTTATCGACAAGCTCTTGTTGATGTGCAAATCCGCCGATGTCATCACCGGGGCCGGCAATAAAACCATCTACCGAAGTAGCTATGTAATAGATTATTTTTCGCATATGATCAGTTTATAGTTCGTTCAACTTATAATACCGATGTTCGTCCCAAATTTGACCATTTTTAAAGACCGCTTTTTTGGAAACGCCTTCTTTTTTAAAACCATTCTTTTCGAGCACTTTCATTGAACCAATATTATACTGAAAAGCACCCGCGTACAGTCGAATAAGTTTCAATTCGCCAAAAGCATATTCAACAATTAATTGAACCGCTTTTGTTCCAACTCCCTTTCTCCAAAAGGGTTCTCCGACCCAATAACCTATCTCGGCCGATTTTCGGTAGACATCCTTTTGAAGGATTAAACCGACCAGACCGCAGAGCTCGCCATTGAAGTCTATAGCGAAAACTTTTTCTGTCTCGCTATTGGCCTGCTTTTGTATGAATTCTTCCGCATTTTTTTCCGTGTAAGGGTGACCAAAAGCATCCCGAACATTGTCCCATATTTTTTTGTTGTTGGCGAGTTGGGCCATCTGGGTTTTGTCGGAAAGATGTAGTGGTCTTAATATTACCATGGCTTGCTTCAAAATATGATTATGTTGCTTATGATCGCTTCATTAAAACTTTGATGTCGTCGATCAGCCGTTCTATCTCTTGGTCTTTAGTTCCATCATAAACGCCCCGTATCTTTTTTTCCGTATCCACTAAAATAAAATTCGGGGTATGTATAAAATCTTGAAGACCGCCGTCACCTTTATCTACAACGGCAAAATAACTTTTTCGAGCTAGGTTATAAATATGTTTTTTTTCGCCCGTGGTGATATTCCATTTACCGTCGAGGGCCCCATGTTTATCCGCATATTTTCTTAGCACCGGAATACTGTCCAGTTCGGGTGTTACCGACATCGAAAGCAACATGATGGCTTTATCTTTTAAGAATGTTTCTTGCAGCTTTTCCATATTACTCGACATAATGGGGCATATACTCGGGCAGTTTGTAAAAAAGAAATCGGTCACATAGATTTTGTTTTCATAATGGGATTGGGTAATGGTTTTCCCATTTTGATTGATCAGTTCAAAATCGGCAACCGTATGGCCTTTTGCCTTATTCTGTAAACTGATATCGACCAGTTCTTGATTGAAATCGGAAGGATTGTAAATGGGGAGTGTTTCTTCATTACTGAAAGTGAAGTATAGCAATGCAAATATTATGGTAGCTATCAGTAGAATGAAGGTAATATATCTTTTGATATTTTTACTCATTTGTTTCTACCTTAATTGATTGTAATGATTTTTTGATTTCAGTAAAAAGTCTCCTCCCTATCCCTCCCCGCGGGGAGGGAATAACTTTTGCCCGCTAAAACATAAGTTTGTTGAAATTCATTTTCTTGTCTTTATCTGTTCGTTTTAGAACTGTGTTATGTGCTTTTTAGCTTCTTCGATTTCTGGGCGTGTACTATTCGAATTTTTGGTCAATTCAATGAATTGTTTGAAATAATGGTATGCCTTTTCTTGATTGCCTGAATGCTTGGCAGCAATGGCAGCTCCATAAATACCATTGAATCTTTCAGGGGTCTTACTTAAATTTTCCTCGTAAGCCACCAGAGCTTCTTCGGGTTTATTCATTTCCAATAACATATCGCCCAATAATTCTATTGCCGGTAATACATCTCCCGGAGTAAGTGGGTGCAAACTTGTTTTTCGCTCTAGGGCAGCAGCTTCTTGCATTAAAGCTAGACCTTTTTCAGTATCACTTTTGCAGAAATACAACCAAGCTTGTGCAGTTTTTAGTTGAATTTCAACTTGTTTCACCTGAATAGACTTTGAACGGTCGTTTTCAGCAACTATATTTTGATGCAATTTTATAAGCGTTTTAATCTCCTCTTCTGCCAAAATGTAGTCTTTGGTGTGCACCGCACCTAAAGCTTTTGCAAAATGATGTATCGCTTTTTGCCATGGAAATTCTTCCCAATCGAAGCCCGTTTCCTGTAATTGTAAGTTGGCGGCCCTTCTCCAGTCTTTGTTTTCAAGGGCTAATCTAGAAGGTATTGCGGCAAGCGGATACATGACCGCTGTAGTATTTAAAGGATGAAAAGATGTATACGTATTGATTAAATCGTATTGTTCTTCGGCACGGCTATTATCACCTTGCTGTAGATAGGCGTAAACCAAATAGTCTATGGCGTGCAACTCTTCAAAGAATCCTTCATGAATGCCCAATGCTTCCTTGTAACATCGAGCACTTTCAGCGGACTGTATATTTGATTGTATGGATTCTTCCCAGATGCCAAGTCTGGTGAAAATATGGGATGGCATGTGCTGGGCATGAGAGGAAGAAGGGGCGATTTTTGCATATCTACGTGCAGTTTCCAGCCCTTTATGTGCTAAAACGGGGTTGTCGTAATTGTGAATGATGTAGTGAGCAATACCCGGATGATTTGGATTTTCTTCAAAAAGCGATTCGAGAATCTTTCCTGCTTTTCGTTCATATTTATACGCTGTGCCGGTTCTATCTCGCGTAGAATATAAGGCCAAGGTGTAAAAAATAGCAGCCTCGACATCTTCGGGATATTTGAGGTGGATTTTTTCCATTTCTTTTTCAAAACGTATGGCCCTAGTCTTGTGGTCTACATTTTGCCAATCGGTGTAAAAGGCATCGATGGCATTTATGTAATCTTGTTGCTTTTCATCCATGGATAACTCCTTGGCAACCTTTAATACTTGAGCACCTTTTATCAAATCTTTTTCGGTGGGCGGAAACCAGGCCGCATGATAAATGCTCATGGCCACTCCCCAATACGCCATAGGGCAATTCGGGTCGGCATCTATAACTTTTACAAATGCCTTTTCAGCTTCGGCATATTGAAAAGAATGTAATAGTGCGACGGCCAAATCAAAATCGGCCCTTGTTTCATAATTACAGGATAGCGAGAATTTTAATTCCCCGAACTGCCCATCGCCGCACAACAAAAGATCGCCCCGTAAAAAATCTATTGAAGCCAATGCGGCATTCGGTTTTGACGTTTTGTTTCTGCAAGCGGATAGACATAAAATGATACCTAGAAGAAGTAATACGAATTTTGGTTTCATAGTTCCGCATTTTGAATTTATGGAATTTGCTTTTTTGGGGAACTATGCCTACACCTGAAATGTACGCAATTTATATAATAGTAGTTCGCTAATCGTATTTGGCTTAAAGTGATTATTACTGTACCCGTTGCTTTTCCTCTTCTGACCCTGTACCTCTTTCACGTGCAGACTTGAGCTTACGGTTACCGAATCTGTTGGAATAGGTCAATAAAAAGGTGCGATTGAAAAAATCAAAGGTATTTACCGTATTGAGGTTCTGTTCTGGAATATCGGTCGTTAACGTATATTTCATTGAATCCAGCATATCGTTTATCTTGAACGATAATGTGCCTCCCCGCTCGCCGAACTTCTTTTGAATACCGAGATTTATTCCATAGTACGCCTCTAAAACCGCAGTACCGGTAAAACTGATAATCGATGGGCTGTTATAGTTGATGTTGATTTCCGAAGAAATATTTTCTGAAATTGTAAAAGATTGTGTATGGTTGATATTCAAGGTGTTCTGTTCAAAATTGAATAATGAACCGTCTACCGTATTTCTGAATTTTGTATTCAGGTAGGTAAAGTTGTTTTGCATTTTCCACCAGTTGGTCAATGTAACCGGCAGGCCGAAGGTCGATGAGAAGACTTTGGTCTTATCTAAATTCGATGCACCGAAAATCAGGCGTTCATTCGTTTCGTCAAATCGCGATTGGAATCTTGAAATCGTACCGTCTTCGACGGAGTATTGAGCAGAAAATAAAAGGGAGCGATAGTTGATATCGAATTTTACAGCGTTTGAAATAGCAGGTTGAACCGCAGGATTTCCTGCAAAAAAAGTGGTGGGATCAACGAAAATAACAAACGGTGCCATGTCGTTGAAAGTCGGTCTGGTAATACGCCTGGAATACGAAAAATTCAGATTTAACGTGTCATTTACCTTATGCGAAATATAGGCAGTTGGAAACAGTTCTCCGAAAGTTCTATCGACCACCTTGCCCTGTTTTTCGGAAACCAGTTCCGAATCGGTATGTTCATAGCGTAGCCCCAGTTGAAGATTGGTCTTATCGCTTATGTTGTAATCGATACTACCATAAGTGGCAAGTATCCGTTCCTTTAGGTTGCTGATGTCGGTAAGGCTCGGGTCTTCAACAAAATCTTGCGCCTGAAAAGTTCCTACCTTAACATCATTGTCAAAATTGCTGAAGGCTCCTTTTATTCCTGCATCAAGCTTGACCTTATCGCTCATCCTATTACTGTAATCGATTTTGCCGACTGTAATATCAATCGGGGTGGTTTTATCGCTTTCGGTAAGCTCTTCCCTTAAGAAATTGTTGTTGCTATTGAAGAAACTATTGGTATATACCGTTGGATTCTCAAGACGGTATTTCAGGTAGTCCAAATCAAGACTAATGTATTCACCTTTTCTGAAGTCATGTTTTAAGTTGAGATTCGATCCAAAATGCTGTAATTGGTTCCGTTCGGTAAGCAATAGTTCCACTAAAGCGCTGGGCATGTCATTTTCGGTCTCTCGACTTTGGTTCGTTGCATCCATCGTCCATTTGTTGTCGTTGGCCCAAAGTAGCAGCCCCATGACCATTTTATCCGATACCTGATAATCGATTCCTGTACGAAGGGTGTGGTTTCGCTGTACGGGATCTCGATCGGAAGTTGTGAATATATCCACAGGAATTCCCTCACTATCCAAAAAACGCCTATCGAATTCAAATAGCTGCCCTTGCGCGTCCCTAAGAAATGAATAGTTGCCGAAAAGATTGATCTTGTTTTTTCTATAGTTAAAATTGATGTTATCCGAGGTGTTCGTACCGTTTCCCACGCCGAACGATAGCGAGTATGAGCCATTGAGACCTACATCGGTCTGTTCTTTGAGTACAATGTTGATAAAACCGGCATTCCCCTCGGCATCGAAATTGGCCGGTGGGGTGGTGATGAGTTCGATGGTCTCTATGTTACCGGCATTCATACCCTCTAATAATGAAACCAGACTTGAGGCGGGCATATAGCTCTGCTTACCATTGATCATTACTACGACCCCGCTTTTGCCAACCAATGAAATGGAGCTGTTCTGACGGTCTATAAGTACCCCAGGTGAGCGTTCAAGAATTTCAAGTGCCGAAGAGCCTTCCGATAGAATACTACTGGACACATTGATGACCATACGGTCTATTTTTTGGACATAGAGATTTTTCTTTGATGTTACCGTTACTTCGTCCAGTTCCACACCTTCAAAAAGTGAGATTGGGGGCAGCTTCAATTTTGAGCTTCCATCGAAGTCGAATTCGGCAGTCGCGGTTGATTTAAACCCTATCATGCTCGTCGATATCAAATATCTCCCTGTTGGGATGTTTTCCAATAGAAAACGCCCGTTCTCTTCCGTGATAGTTCCCTGAACCAAAACGGAATCGCCAGCTTTCAGCAGTAGAACGTTAGCAAAGGAGAGCGGTTCCCCCTTTGCGTTCAGCACTTTGCCGCCAATGGACTTTTGACCGTTGGACATCAAGGAGGTGATTAGTAATAGAAGAAAAAACGGAAGACGATAGTTTGGTTGTCGCATCGTGACCTGATTAGGAGTTTCATTAATTTTAAGGGGGGATTGACTTCGATATCGGTGATACAATCGCAGAAAATCGAAAATAGCTAATGTCGAGGGTTACCTTTGATAACTTGTGTCAATGGTAAGGCATGGTGTACGGTTCGTAGAAACTTGACTTTTCAGTCTTAAGCCCGCGCCTCCAGTATTAGGTTAAAAGGCGTTTCCGTAGCCCGTCGAAACTGGGTAAATCCACCTGAGGTCGCTACTTCCCGTAAACGTTTTTCACCTGCTTGGGCACCGAGTGCAAGGCCAACCTCTTGATTTAGTGAACAAGGCGTACAAAGTGTTGTTGAAAAAGCATAGAATGCCCTGCCTACGGGATTTAGATTTTCCTCTAAAGAATCATGGGCAAAAGGTTCCACAATCATACAAGTACCATCAGGTTTTAATGCTTTTTTTACATGGGCACAGGCCCCGACCGGATCGCCCATATCGTGAAGACAGTCAAAGAAAGCAATAAAGTCGTAGTCGTCCCCCGGAAAATTCTTGGCCATGGCGACTTCAAAAGAAATATTACTTACTCCTGCCTCCTTAGCCCGTTCACGTGCTTGCTCGATGGATTTATCATGATAGTCATAACCGATAAACGTTGAATTTGGATAGGCCTTGGCCATAATAATTGTAGAAGCCGCATGGCCGCAACCGATATCTGCAACCTTTGCACCCTTTTTTAACTTGGCTTCGACCCCGTCTAAAGATGGAATCCAACTGTTGACAAGATTACTTTCATAGGAAGGACTAAAAAATTTCTCCGTCCCACAGAACAAACAAGTGCTGTGATCACCCCATGCAACACCTTCGCCTGTTTTAAAGGCCTTTTCCATTTTTGGTGCATCTGTATACACGGAAGTTATGGCATAGAAAGCACCTGTCATGAATACAGGACTTTCTTCATTGCCAAAAACAGCAGCCTGTTCAGGGGTCATTGAAAATCTATTGGTCGCACCATCATAGGTAACATAGCCCGATGCCGCTTGTGCCGATAACCATTCACGCACATATCTTTCGGCGGTGTTTGATTCATCGGCCAGTTCGGTGGAATTCATGGGGCCGGATTTGGCAAGGGTTTTATAAAGTCCCAATTTGTCTCCCAAGAGTACTAAAGGTCCATTTGCCGCTGCACCCATTTCGGTGACTACTTTTCCTAATAGTTCGTTCAGTTTTGCTTCATTTAGTTCCATGACTTTTATATTTAAGTGAATAATAGATTTCAGCTATTCGGGGGAACTAAATTTTACGGTAAGATTAAGACGATTGTTTAAAAATGACTTTCACTATTTCTCCAAATGGTAGCAGCATTTCAGTACAATGGAATCTTTTGGTCTCAACCTTAAAATTCATTGTAGTAAAGATGTAAATAACAGGAATATAGTGCCTAATAGGCATGTTGCAAACCTGTTAAGCTTTCGTACAGCAGTTCAAATTATGGTGCAGAACCTTTAAATGATGTTGAAGCGAGTACTGGGAGGATTAATTTTGTGAAGAAGTTTTTATAGGCAATCCGATAGTATAAAACCCGACCTTTTCGTACAGCTCTTTGTATCGCGGATCATTTCTTAATGGAGCCAATAACGGTTCTTCCCGTAGCCAGGTCATTTCCACTTCATGCCTGTCATACGATTTTTGCAACCATTGAAAGGCTTGTTCGTAATCTTTTAGCGTGCAATAGTAGAGTGCGATGAACCAGGCTGGGCTTCCGGACGAACCTTCATCATACTTGTCTAGCAACTCGGCCAGATATTTATCCGTATCCTTAGAATTACCATCCATTTGGGCAAATACCGAGTTTAGCCACATCAATATCGGCGGATAATCGGGAAATTGGGTCAACATCTTGTTTAGCTGATTCTTTGATTTTTCATATTCACCAAGATAGTAGTATTGTTTTGCGGCTTCCCTAAGGTAAAACCAGTTGTCGCCGTAGGGGTTAACCGTATTGTTCAGCTGGTCTATTGCCTCATCCGTATTGCCCATAAGCATCAAAGCCTCGGCCTTAAGACAAAAAAGAACACCTATTATAGAGGAATCTCTCAAGAGATGTTCGTCAATTGACTTGATAGCATCTTCGTACCTTCCCGTTTTTATGGCATAGTCCGTATTTAGAATAGGGGTTTTTGTATAAAAAGTATTTTGCGCTACGGCTTGATAGTATTCCTCCGCCTTTTCGAAATTCCAGTCAAAGTAAAAATAGCCCGCATATAATTCCTCTTGAACCTCTTGATTCTTGGGGTCTATTTCAAGTGCTTTTTGCAGGAAATACTTAGCGTTCTTCCAAGCCAATTGTCGATTGTAGATACCCCAGACCATCCCTCCAGAATTCCAAATGGAAGCTAGCCCGTGGTATGCTTCCACAAAATTCGAATCGAGTGCAATGGCTTTTTCATACAACGGCATGGCCAGATCAAAGGTCCCTTTATTCGCTTTATACCTTTGAAATTCCGCTTGTAGGTAATAGGAGTAGGCCTGCTTGTTTTTTGTGGGAATTTTTTGAAGATGTTCCAGTTCATTTTTGGCAATGGCCACATTCATAATTTTGGCGATACCTTCGACTACATCGGCCTGTATCTTGAAGATTTCGTCGCTTTTCCATTCTTTCATGTATTCTTCGGACCAGAGATGGTCGTTCGAGAGGCCATCGATGAGTTGAAGATTTATTTTGATCTGGTTGCCCGAGATTTGCAGATTGCCCTGCAAAAGCTTTGCTACCCCTAATTCCGTTGCAATTTCTTTGGAGGTCTTATCGGTTTCCTTATAGTTTAATATGGAAGAAAATGGCGTTACCTTATCAATCGATTTGATCTTGGTAAGCCCCGAAATAACGGCATCAGTCATGCCATCGCTAACATACTCCAGATCGGCGTTTCCTGTCCAATTTTTAAGAGGAAGTACGGCAATCGATTTCTCATCGGTTGTCTTTTCAGTTCCTGTTATTTCTTCATTTTCCTTTGAAGTTTTACTATAGAAAAACAAAGCTGTAGATAAAGCTACTACGACCAATGCTGCCCAGAGTACAATTTTCTTAATGTTCCCTTTTCGATTGCTTGATTTTTCGGGATGGGCCGATTGATTATCCTCCTTAATTACATTGCCGACCCTTGATTTCACTTCTCCTGGGGTGTACCCATAAAATTTATGGAAACAGGTGCTAAAATAGGTCGCGCTACTGAAACCGACCCGATATGCCGCTTCCGAAGCCGTAATGTCTTCTTGTGTTAGAATTTCCAGTGCTCTTTTCAATCGATACTCCCTTATAAATTGGCTTGTAGAAATGCCTAAAGCCTTGTGTAGTTTTCGGTGAAGACTTGATCGGCTCATCCCTACGGAATTTGCAAGGCTATCGACCCCAAACTGGTCATTGTGCAAATTAGACCCGATTTCTTTGGTCAATTTATCCACCAACATTTCTCGCGATGATTTTCTAGGAACCCCCATAGCTAAATTGCGACCTACGCCGCTTTGAATAATAAGTTAGTGTCAGAGAGAGGATTAAGTTAAGCAAAATATTACGGAGCGTAAAAACAATATCGGCACGTGCTAGGAACGCCGCCATGGGGCTTCTTAAAACATATCAGTGTACTATTGATTGAAGTTTTTAAATTATGTTGAAATCCAACCTAAGGAATTACATTTTCTGAAGAAGGTTTTATCGGCAACCCAATACTTGAAAACCCAACTTTGTCGTAAAGCTCTTTGTATCTTGGATCTTTTCTCATTGGGGCCAATAGTGGTTCTTCCCTTAGCCAGGTCATTTCTACTTCATGCCTATCGTACGACTTTTGCAACCATTGAAAGGCTTGTTCGTAATCTTTTGAAGTGCAATAATACATGGCCAGAAACCAGGCGGGGCTGCCAGAAGACCCATCATTGTACTTATTCTGTAACTCGGCCAAGTAGTGATAAGCTTTCTCAGAACTGCCATCCATTTGAGCATATACGGCGTTCAACCACATTAGAATCGGTGGATAATTCGGGAACTGGGTCAGTATCTTTTTAAGTTGATTTTTCGATTTTTCATATTTTCCTAAATAGAAATATTGTTTTGCCGGTTCCCTTAAATAGGGCCAGTTGTCGTTATAGGGAATAGTTGTATTATTTAATAGGTCTAGTGCCTCATCCCTATTGCCAAGAAATAGCAGCGCCTCGGCCTTACGACAAAAAAGAATGCCTAGTAAAGCAGGTTCGCGTAATAATTGCTTGTCTATAGCCTTGATAGCTTCTTGGTACCTTCCCGTTTTTAATGCAAAATCTATATTAATAATTGGTGTGTTGACATAAAAGGAAACTTTAGACGTTGTCTGGTAAAATCGCACTACCCGTTCAAGATCCCAATCATACAAAAAATACCCAGTATACAATTCTTCTTCTACCTCTTGATTTGTAGAATCCAATTCTAAAGCCTTTTCCAATAGACCCTTGGCATTTCTCTAAGCTAGCTGTTCATCATAAATACCCCATACCGCCCCTCCATAATTCCATATAGAGGCCAGGCCAAGGTATGCCTCCACAAAATCCGAATCTATTACGATGGCTTTTTCATATAGTGGTATGGCAAGAGAAAATGAAGCTTCATTTGCCTTGTATCGTTGAAACTCCGCTTGAAGATAAGACGAATAGGCTTGTTTGTTTTCCGTAGGTATCCTTTGGAGATCTTCCAATTCATCATCGGCAATTCCCACGTTCATAACCTTGGCGATGCCTTCTACCACTTCGTTCTGTAGCTCAAAAATCTCGTCGCTTTTCCATTCTTTCATATACTCTTCGGACCAGAGGTGGTCATTTGAATTCACATCGATCAATTGTAGATTGATTTTGATCTGGTTACCCGAAATTTGGAGATTGCCTTGCAAAAGCCTTGCTACCCCAAGTTCGGATGCAATCTCGTTTGGGGTCTTTTCGGTATCCTTGTAGTTTAACACCGATGAAAATGGGGTTACCTTATCGATGGTAGTGATTTTGGTAAGTCCTGATATGACGGCATCGGTCATACCGTCGCTGACATACTCCAAATCTGAGTCTCCCGTCCAATTTTTAAAGGGTAGTACCGCGATCGATTTCTCATCGGTCGGGTTCGTGGCTTTTGTATTTTTATTATTTTCTTTTGCACCGGAAATATAGAAATAAAAGCTTGTCACAAATAAAGCCATAGCGGCCAACGCTAACCAAAGGGCTCTTTTTTTTATTCTCTTTTTTTCGATTGGGGTGCCGTGGTTTTGGATAGGCATTTCAACATCATTGATTTCTCTAGATTTTACTTCCCCCGGAGGATACCCGTAGAATTTGTGGAAACAGGTGCTAAAATAAGTTGCACTGCTAAACCCAACGCGATAGGCAACTTCCGAAGCTGTAACCTCTTCCCGTTTTAGAATTTGTAAGGCACGTTTTAACCGGTATTCCCTGATAAATTGGCTTGTGGAGATACCTAGGCGTTTGTGTAGTTTTCGGTGTAGGCTAGATCGGCTCATGCCGACGGCTTGGGCAAGACTATCGACCCCGAATTGCTCGTTGTTTAGATTGGCCTCGATTTCTTTTTTCAGTTTATCGACCAATGTATTCTGTGAGGATTTTTTCTGAAATCCTGTAGCTGAATTGTCATCCGTATTCATCGCAATGTTGGGTCGTTTACGGGGGAAGGCCTTAAGGTAAGATAATTATTATTGCTGTACAGTAAAAGAAACTAAACATGCACAGTATTAAGTTATAGTAACGCAGTGGTCTATTCTGTAGTATTTTGATATACGGCCATGAATTCGATTTTTAGAAATAAAAATTTATCGTATTACCGGACTATTCAAAAGCCCGACCCATGTTTTGGTATAATTGTCCGTTAAGTCTTTTTCACCAAATAGTGTATACCATTCCGTATTGTAATAACAGGCCCATTCGAAAAGGGGTAGGGCTTCTTTTGGGTCAAATAGCATGCCCGGCTGGTATTCGGCCAACCCTGCCGCGGCCCGCTC